>ERZ791607.1975-NODE-1975-length-12714-cov-2.187377_pt1 | contig 12714 bp, 5 predicted proteins | sample MGYA00509964_ERZ791607 | MGnify/ENA primary metagenome ERZ791607 (study PRJEB30046, sample SAMN00791907) | human gut metagenome | study: EMG produced TPA metagenomics assembly of the A metagenome-wide association study of gut microbiota in type 2...
GAGGGGATCGGCGAAACGACGATCGCGGAGATCGAACGCCGCTTCAATGCCTCCGGCGTCAAGTACGGCGAAGCGCAGAACGTGGACGGCGCCGTGGCGCGCCGGATACTCGAAGCGTGCATGTAGGCCGTTCGCACCGAATTTAAGCAGAGGGGCTGTCTGACAAGTTCCCGAAATTGGAAATCACCCCTGCCAGAGCTTTATCTGACGGGGTGAAATTCTAAAAATCGGACTTGTTAGACAGCTCCTTTTGTTTTCGGAGGTGCGCTTCGTGTAAATCGGTCGGTTTTTGCGAAAGCGAGGAATTTCGTCATAGTCCGCCTTCCCGCTCTTTTCCCCGAACGGATAAAAAATACCCTCCGGGAAACCGGAGGGTATCGCTATTGCTTTCAGTCGCTTTAGTCGGCGAGCAGAATTTCGAGCATCTTGATAGCTGCGGTGGCGATCGGCGTACCGGGGCCGAAGATGGCGGCGGCGCCGTCGCGGTAGAGTTCATCGTAGTCCTGCGCGGGGATCACGCCGCCGACGATGACGATGATGTCTTCGCGGCCGAGCTTCTTCAGCTCTGCGATGATCTGCGGCACAAGGGTCAGGTGGCCTGCGGCGAGCGACGAAACGCCCACTACATGCACGTCGTTCTCGACGGCCTGCTTGGCGGCCTCTTCGGGAGTCTGGAACAGCGGACCCATATCGACGTCGAAGCCGATGTCGGCGTAACCCGTGGCAACCACCTTGGCGCCGCGGTCATGGCCGTCCTGGCCCATTTTGGCGACGAGGATGCGGGGACGACGCCCCGTGCGTTCGGCGAAGTCATCCGTCATCTTGCGGACTTCCTCCACCAGCGGATCTTGACCATAGGATTGAGCGTACACGCCGGTAATGAGTTTGATTGGTGCTTTATGACGCCCGAAGTGTTTTTCCAGGGCGGAGGAGATTTCACCCAGGGAGGCGCGGGCCTTGGCCGCCTTGATGGCAAGGTCAAGGAGATTGCCTTCCCCCGTGCGGGCGCATTCGGACAGGGCTTCCAGCGCGGCTTCGCACGCGGCGGAGTCCCGTTCCGCGCGCAGTTTCTGCAGGCGGGCGATCTGGGCTTCCCGGACGGTGGTGTTGTCCACTTCCAGAATATCGATCTGGGCTTCCTGTTCCAGGCGGTATTTGTTAACGCCGATGATGGGTTCCTTTCCGGAGTCAATGGCGGCCTGGCGGCGCGCTGCGGCTTCTTCAATGCGCATCTTGGGCAGCCCGGTTTCAATGGCCTTGGCCATGCCTCCGAGTTTTTCCACTTCCTGAAGGTGGGCCCAGCCCTTGCGGATGAGCTCATTGGTCAGGTATTCCACATAGTAGGAGCCGCCCCACGGGTCGATTACCTTGCAGATGGTGGTTTCATCCTGAAGATGAAGCTGGGTGTTGCGGGCGATGCGGGCGGAAAAGTCCGTCGGCAGGGCAATCGCTTCGTCCAGGGAGTTCGTGTGCAGGGACTGCGTATGGCCGCAGGCGGCGGCCAGGGCCTCAATACAGGTGCGGGTGACGTTGTTGAACGGGTCCTGTTCCGTGAGGGACCAGCCGGAAGTCTGGGAGTGCGTGCGCAAGGCCAGTGACTTCGGGTTCTTGGGGTTGAACTGCTTGATGAGTTTGGCCCACAGCACGCGGGCGGCGCGCATTTTGGCCACTTCCATGAAGTAATTCTTGCCCTGGGCCCAGAAGAAGGAAAGACGCGGCGCGAAGGCGTCAATGTCAATACCCGCCTTGATCCCGGTGCGGACATATTCCAGGCCGTCCGCAAGGGTGTAGGCCATTTCCAGGTCCGCCGTAGCGCCGGCTTCCTGCATGTGGTAGCCGGAGATGGAAATGGAGTTGAACTTGGGCATGAACTTGGAGGTGAACTCAAAGATGTCCGCAATAATCCTCATGGAGGGATCAGGCGGGTAAATGTAGGTGTTGCGCACCATGTATTCCTTGAGAATGTCATTCTGGATCGTGCCGGAGAGCTGGTCCAGCGTGCAGCCCTGTTCCTGGGCGGCGACGATGTAGAAGGCCAGCACAGGCAGCACGGCGCCGTTCATGGTCATGGAGACGGACATTTTGTCCAGGGGAATGCCCTTGAAGAGGATTTCCATGTCCAGGATGGAGTCCACGGCCACGCCGGCCTTGCCCACGTCACCCACCACGCGGGGGTGGTCGGAGTCATAGCCGCGGTGCGTCGCCAGGTCAAAGGCAATGGAAAGGCCCTTCTGGCCCGCCGCCAGGTTGCGGCGGTAGAAGGCATTGGATTCCTCAGCCGTGGAGAAGCCGGCGTACTGGCGTACCGTCCAGGGGCGCGCCACATACATGGTGGCATACGGTCCGCGGAGGTTGGGAGCCACACCGGCTGTAAAGTCCAGGTGCAGGCAGTCGTCGTACACGCTTTCCGAGTAGGTGGGCGGCACGGGAATTTGTTCATTGGTCATCCAGGTTTCCGTTTCGGAAGCCGGGGACGGGGCACCAGCCTTGATTTCAGGATAGGAGGCGGATGCAAAATCAGGAATATTGCTCATTGGGTGGAATAGGTTGGTGGTTGTTAGAGGCCAATTTTGTTTTGAATAGCTTCAACGGTGTTGTAGCAGTTGGCCTTGACGTGGATGAAGATGTCCACGCCGGCTTCCTTGAATGCTTCCACATAGTCGGCCGGATAACCGGCAAGGGCCACCATCATGTCCGGTCTGGTCTCCCTGAGCGCCTTGCAGAAGGCGGGGACGATTTCCGGATAAGTGTCATCCGTGGAGCAGATGACGCATACGGCGCAGCCGCTTTCCGCAGCCGCCCTGGCCGCGTCTTCCGGAGTTTGGAAGCCGGACGGATAAACCACATCCAGACCGCCGGCGCGCAGGAAGTCGCGGGAGAAGTCCGCGCGGGCCTTGTGCTGGCGAAGCGGCCCCATGTTGGCGAAGAAGACCATCGGCCGGGAACCCTTTTCCTCCACCCAGGCGTCAGCCTTGGCGAGCAGGGATTCAAAACGTTCCGCCAGGCGGCGCTTCGGCAGGGCTTCCATTTCCAGAGGTTCGCCGCACTTACAGTCAACCCCGGCCACCAGGGCCTTGTTGATGAGACAGGTGGAAAAGCCTTCTCCGGCGGCCTTGCAGGCGGAGTCCACGCTCATTTCCACTTCCGGGAGCTGGATATCCGCATTCTTGCAGCAGCCGTGCCCCTTGTGGGCGGAGCAGCAGGAGCCTTCCGGCGCCTCCAGCTTCTTCTCTGCCAGGTTGACATACTGGTTGACGCCCACGATGGACTGCCGGCGCTGGTCCGCCAGTTCGTAACGTTTGGCGGCGGTGGCGTTCACCTTCTTCTGGATGCTGCCGGCTTTGAGAGCCTTGACGATGCCGCCTTCCTTTTCGATGCCCTGGAAGAATTCCCATATCTTCCGGGAGGCTTCATCCGTCAGGTTTTCCAGGTACCAGGAACCGCCGGCGGGGTCAACGACCTTGTCCAGATTGCATTCGCCCAGCAGAATCAGCGGGCAGTTGCGGGCAATGCGGCGGGAGAATTCGTCCGGCATGCGCACGGCAGCGTCAAAGGGCAGAACGTCAATACTGTCCACGCCGCCCATGATGGCGGAGAATGCCTGGGCGGAGCCGCGCAGCAGGTTGACCCAGGGATCCACCTTGGAGAGGGTCCAGAAGGAGGTGCGGGCATGGAGCTTGATTTTGGCAGCTTCCTCGCTTCCTCCGCATTCTTTGACGATGATGGCCCAGAGTTCGCGCAAGGCGCGGATTTTGGCGATTTCCAGGAACAGGTTGGCGCCGATGGAGACCGTAAAGCGCATGTGCGCCGCAGTTTCATCCACGGAGAGGCCACGTTCCTCCATGGCGCGCAGATAGGCCACGGCAGTGGACAGCATGGCGCCCACTTCTTCAAAAGCGGAAGCGCCGGAATCCGCGTAAGGCAGCCCGCTGACGCCGATGGTCTGGAAGCCGGGAGCGTTGGCGACGGCCCATTTGGTCATTACGGCCATCTGGTCATAGTAGGCGCAGATGCCTTTTCCCCCGCAAAGGGAGCCCTTCATCACAGCTTTCCCCACCGGGTCATACAGAACGCCGCCCCTGAGATCCGCCGTCTTGACGCCAGCGGCCTTGCAGGTGTTCAGGAACATGGAGAGGGTTCCCAGGCCGCAGGAACCGGGAGTGACATATACGGGAAGCCCATCCAGCCGGACGCCCTTGAGAGCCGTATCCCAGTCAGCCTGCTTGCGCAGTTTCAGGCCGCATTTGCAGTTGAGCTGGATGTTTACGGCGGTCAGGCCGCGTTCCAGGTCATGCAGAAGCTTGGCGTTGAAATCCTCAGGAGAGGAAGCGGGAATGCTCTGGGCGATTTCGCAGGGCTTTTCCATATAGCCCAGGGCGCGCGTTCCGCGGCGGTACGGAAATTGCCCGGCAGGCATTACCGGGGAATGTTCATCCCATTTGTTATAGATGGGATGCAGGGTAATTCCCTCCACAAGCTTGGTAAAAAGCTTCTTGTCAAAATCAGCCCCTTTCAGGGCAGCGACTGCTGCCTCGCGCCATTCGGCGTATGTGGCTGGTGCGAATTCTCCGAAATCAATTTCCGGAGCCGTTGTTTTATTTCCCTGTTGCATGGCGAAGTCAATGGGTAAGGCCTAATATGTTGGTTTTTAACTATGCGCAAACCAGGCCAAGTTTAAAGCGCAACATTATTTTAGGAAATCAAAGTGTAAAGTCCAGCGAGAAAAATCCTCCCGTCCGCCTGCAAATGCGAATTTGCTTCATCACGCGGGGCAAACTTGCAAAAACGATGTCCATGGCGTAAATACGGGAATAAGCATGCCCCCTTCCACTACCGTCAAACTCCCTCCCCAGCTGGTCAGGCAGCTCCGAACTTTCCGGCGCCGCCTCAGAACGGTGAAGATGCTGGAAGCCGTATGCCTTGCAGGCATTGCCGTCATTCTTTCCTACGCGCTCCTGTACCTTTCCGACAGATTGTGGGAGACGCCTCCCGCCGTCGGCTGGCTCCTGTTTTTCATCGCCGTGTCCGGCCTGGCGGTGTTTATTCCCTGGTGGAGTTTCCGGTGGGTGTGGCAGAGGCGCACGGAAGCCCAGCTGGCGCGGCTGATTTCCCGGACGGACGCGGCCCTGGGGGATCGTCTTCTGGGCGTCATCGAACTGGATTCAGAAAAGCACGGCCGCCAATACGGTTCCGAAAAGCTGAAAGAGGCGGCCATGGAGCAGGTGGCCCGCGAAGTGTCCGCCCGGGATCTGACAGTGAACATCCCCCGGCCCAGCCACAGGAAGCTGTTCGTCCTGCTGGCGGTTCTCGCCGCATGCACGGCGGCCGTATGTGCGGTAAGCCCGGAAGCGGCAGGGAATGCCCTGAAACGCTGGGTCCGCCCGTTCAATCCTCCGGAACGCTATACATTCACCCAGCTGGCCCCCACCCCGGATTCCCTGGTCATTCCCATGGGAGAGAGCTGCCTGTATGAAATCCGGCTGGCGGAGGGAACCAAAACCCGCCCGCAGACGGCAGAGTATTTTTTCCGCAACAGGGTGAGCCAGCAAGCGCCTCTTGCGGACGGCGCATACAAGATCCACATCCCCCCCATGCAACAGGCGGACAGCCTGGAGTTTTTTGCAGGGGATGCCGTGCGACGGCTGAACATCATCCCGAAGGGGCGCCCTTCCCTGCTGGGAGCCGAAGCCGGCGTAGCCTATCCTGCCTATATGGCGCGCGCCAACGGCAGGGAAGCCATGAGAGCAGGAGTTATTTCCGCCCCGGAAGGCTCTACGCTGACGTTGAAGGTGTCCGCCTCCCAGCGTCTGCAGTCTGCGGAGGACGCGCAGGGCCATCCGCTCCGGGTGGACGGAAGCAGCGTCATCATTCCGAACATCCTTTTGGAGAAAGAGCCCAGGGAAATAGAGCTTGACTGGATGGACAGCGACGGGCTGGCTGCTTCCCGGCCCGTGAAGATACGACTGGAACCCATTGAAGACAAACAGCCTTCAATTTACCTGAGAGGCGGCGAAAACGACCGCTACGTGCTGGAGGATACCAGCATTGAACTGGAGGTAGAGGCGGCGGACGATTTCGGCCTCCGGGAAATGGGGGTGGAATGGCAGGGTGAAAAATCCTTTTACGACGGCAATGAGGATGAAAACGGGGCCTCAGCTCCAAAACCGGCCGGTGCGGACAAACCGGCGCCCGGCCTCCGCGGGGAGAAAGTGCTGGCGGACGGACAGCCCACGCAGACCGGGCTGAAAGGAACATTCCTGTTCCAGGCCAGGGCGCTGAAGCTATCTCCCCAGCGCGTCGTCATCCGCGGGTTTACGCAGGATTACAAACCGGGAGGCAAACGCGTTTATTCGGAACCCATGATTATTTTCGTCCTTTCCAAGTCCGAGCACGCCCAGATGATTCGCAATGAACTGGAACGCATCACCAGCGAGCTGGAAGGCATGATCCGCCGCATGGACGCCATGGCGGACGAGGCAAAACGGCTGAAAGGAATGGAAAGCGGCAAATTGAAAGATGCGGAGTCCCAGGAACGCCTGCACGCCCTGGCCGATGAAGAGCAGGCCAACAGGCGCGAGTTGGGAGACTTGCTCAACCGCTCGGAAAGCCTGTTTAAGGAAGCCTCCCGCAATTCCCAGATAGACCCGGCCGGCATGAAGGAATTCATGAAAGGAATTTCCATGCTCAAACCCATTCCCGACGGACCCATGAAAATGGCCCAGAAACAATTCCGGGATTCCGCCTCCGAGAGCCGCTCCGAGCAGGAAAGCAGGAAAGACCTGGACGACGGGGAGAATTCCCATTCCGAAGCCACACAGGCGCTGAAAGACACCATGAACCAGCTCTCCAAGTCCGCGCAGGACATGGAGGCCAGCACATTCGTGGCACGGCTCAGGCAGGCCGCATCCAAGGAGGATTCCATCGCCCATGCGCTGGCCGGCCAGATCAACACCATTGCGGGCATGACCATGGAGGAGCTTGACCCTTCCACCAAGCGTGAAATGGAAACCATCGCCACCCTTCAAAATGCCTCCACGCAGGACATAGGCTGGATTCTGGAAGACCTCAGCTATTACAAGTCACGCACCGGGGAGCGCATTTACAGCGACCTGTACAACCAGATGAACGCTTTCTCCCTCCGGGAGAAGCTGGACCTGGTGCACGGCAATATCCTGAACGCAATCACAGCCCGCTCCATTGACGAGTCCCGCCTGTATGCCTCCACTCTGCGCCATTGGGCCAAATTGATAGACGACTATAAGAAGAGCCGCCGCGGCGGCGGGGGAGGAGGAGGCGGCGGGGGAGGCAGCCAGTCCTCCATTTCCGACGCCGAGTTTGAATTCATGCTGAAACTCATCCGCATGATCCAACAGGAACAGGATATCCGCATGCGCACCCGCGCCGCCGAACAGGAACACCGAAAAAAACTTCCCCCCCCTGCCCCATGAATACCGCCAATTTTCCAGCCATGATTCTGGCGCTTTCCCTGCCCTGCGCCGCCGCTCCGGCTCCCGCTCCGGAATATTCCGCCAAGCACAGGGAAACGGCATCCAAACTGGCAGTACAACAGGACGAGCTCCAGGCGGACACTTCCGACCTTATCCTGGGAGAAACCAATGAGGAGGTAGTGGACCTGCTGAAAAAATGCCGCCATGCCATGAATGACGCCGTGGACCTGCTGGAAGTTTACAATACCGGAGGCCAGACGCTGGCCGCGCAGTCGGATGTGATTGAATTGATTTACCAGGCAGCCAAGGCCAAGATGACCGGGGCCGACGGCCGGCCCAAGCCGGGAGGAAGAGCTCTTATGGACATGCTGCGCCAGCTGCTCGGCATGGATAGCGACTCCCAGTCCGCGGAACAGCAGGAAGGGAATGGGAAAGGGCAGGAAGGTTCCCAGAGAGGCAGCGGCAACAATCCCGGACGCGGAGCGAATGGAAAATCCAATATGGCCTCCTCCCAGGATAAAGGCGTTTCCAATCCGGACACGGCTGCGGAAACGCGTTCCGTTCCCAAATCCACCGGCATGTCCGCAGACGACATGCCTTCCGAATTCCGCAAGGCGCTGGACGCCTACAACAAGACTTTGCAGAAGTGAGACGCATCTCTCCGGACAGCCCTTTCACGCATGAACAGCAACTTCCCGTTTCCATGAAAAATCCCCGCCTCCTGCTTACCGCTTTCTTGACCTGCTGCATGACGGCCGCACCGCAAAACGCAGCGGCCCAATCCCCCATGAGAACGTCTTCTTCCGTGCCGCCCCAGGTGGAACTGATGTATGTGAAGGGGCTACGCTATCTTCAGAATGCCCAGAAAACGGATGGAACCTATGATGGAACTTACGGGAGGGAGCCCGGCATCATCGGTTTTTGCCTTATGTCCGTGCTGGCTCACGGAGACGATCCGAACGCGGGGCCGTACGCCACCATGGTGCGCCGCTGCGTAGATTACATCCTGTCCAGGCAGAACAAGGTATCCGGCTACATTGGGGATTCCATGTACAACCACGGCTTCGCCACTCTCGCCCTGGCGGAAGCCTACGGCATGGTGCGGGACGACCGCATAGGCCCCGCTCTCCGCAAGGCCGTGGCCCTGACACTGACCGCCCAGAAAAAAAACAAAACGGGAGGCTGGCGCTATTCCCCGGAATCCACGGACGCGGACAGCACGGTGACCGGCTGCCAGATCGTCTCCCTGTTCGCGGCGCGCAATGCGGGCATTCCCGTGCCGGATGAGGCCTTTGAACGCGGCCTCAAGTATATGGCTTCCTGCCGCGACAAGAAAGGCGCCTACGGCTACACCGGGCCGGCGGGTCCCCGTGTCACCCTCACGGCCATCGGTTCCCTGACGCTGTCCCTGGCGCGCCTTAAAACGGACCCGTCCTTCAAGGATTCCCTGGCCTACCTGAAAAAGCACCTGAACTACCGGGATTCCACTTATCCGTTTTATTTTGAATATTACATGTCACAGGCCCTGTTCCATGCGGACCAGGAAGTGTGGAAGGAATGGAATTACAAAAATATGCGCTATCTGGGAGCCTCCCAGGCGCCCAACGGGTCCTGGCTTTCCGATCATTCCGCGGCATATTCCACCTCCGCCGCCCTGCTCTCCCTCGCGCTTAATTACAGATTTCTACCCATCTATGAACAATAGAATCCGCCTTTCCCTGATGCTGGCCCCGGCCTGCCTGCTGACCGCCTGGGCCAATTCCGTCATCGACGTGGTTACGGATAACAATTACCGCCTCCGCGGGGAAATCATTTCTTACGGAAAACAGGGCATCGTCATCAAGCACCCGGCCATGCGCCAGAACGCCGTCATTCTCCCGTCGGGAATCCGCGCTCTCTACTTTACGGGAACCGCCTCTCCGGATCTTCGCGCCCGGGACAAAATTTTCATGGCTGCGGGGCACAGGGACATCATCCCGTGCAATATCATTTCCATCACACAGGACAAAGTGCAGTACCGGGACATACTGGGCCATGAACGTTCCGTTCCCCGCAGCCAGGTGGCCGGGTTCCGGCTGAATACGCTGCAGGAAAAGGGCTTCTGGCAGGAACCGCTGATTTTTGACAACAGCTGGGTTTATTCCGGCAACCGGGAGGAAGACTACCGCACCCAGGCGGGGAGAAAACTGATGAATGCCCTGAAGCCGAAAATCCAGGGAGACAAGTACCAGTACCGGCTGGGCAACAATGATTACCCCACCTGGATACCCCTGTACAAGAATATCGGCCTGGATCCTTCCTCCTTTACCTTTCGCACCACCATCACCATGAACGGCAATAATGACCGCTCCGGCATTGTCTTCTGTTTCGGGGGGAATGAAAATATTCCTTTCCGGTCCAATTCCGGCAGCAACCTGAACAGGCTCATGCTCAGCATCTCGCCCGGAAAATGCACCCTGCTCCGGGAACAGAAGTCCGGCATCCTCGTGCTGGGGGAAGCGGCCATTCCGGCCCCCATTCTGACGGAGGGCGTGGATATTCAATTGACAGCCTCCCGCCAGGGTGGAAACAAGCAGGTTTACGAGCTGTTGATAGGAGATCTGCCGCCCAGACTGATAACAGACCCCAGCCCGCCGGAACAGCCATTACAGGGAGACGCCTTCGGCCTCCAGATGGAAGGGCACGTGTCCCTGACCATCAGCAAACTGGCCCTTTCCTCCATCACCCTGAGCGCCAAATCCGTGGCCAAAAACGGGAATGCAGAGACAGACCTTGTCCTGACAAAGGAAGAAGACGCCATTCCGGGTTCCGTCAGCGGTTACGACAGCAAAACCGGAACGCTGACGCTTTCCACGGACAAGGATTATCCGGGCATTCCCCGTGATTTTTCCATCCCGGCCAAGTATCTGGATACCGTCTTTTTTGCGGAACGGAACAGGAAAGACGACTCCCGCCCCCCAGCCCGCCACAGCCTCCAGATGAAGGACGGTTCCCGCCTGCACGGAGATATTCTGAGCATGGATTCCCTGAATATCATCCTGCGGCATCCGCAGCTCGGACAGATTTCCCTGCCGCTGAAAAACATCACCCGCGTGGAATTCCTGAATCCCGCCCAGCCATCCCGTTCCACTCCCTGATTGATCCCGCCATGAAACAGGCAATTACGCTTTTCCTGTGCGCCTGCGCCCTGCCGACCGCCCTCCTTCTGCCTCATGCTCGTTCGGAAGGGGTCATTACGCTTAAATCCGGGGAAAAACTGCCGGGCAGCATGGATACGATGAACCGCCCTTACCTAAAGGTCCGTTCCAGCATTCTTTCCAAACCCGTGGATGTCCATATGGGAGAGCTTGACGAGCTGGCCTCTTCCCGTCCGCTGGAAATACCGGAACAGTTTTCCATCATCAGGCTGGCCAATGGGGACGAGGTTTACGGCACCCTGAAGGCGCTGGATGCGGAAAATCTTCAACTCCAAACCGCTTGGGGCGGCCTGCTTCAGGTGGACCGCAAATATGTGCGCCACATCGGGTTCGACTCACAAAAAGCCTACCTGCGCAACGCTACGGAATCCCTGCAGGGCTGGGAGTCTTCAGCCAAAAGCACGCTGCCCGAATGCCGCAACGGATACTGGCTCATGCGCGGCTCCAATAATACGGAGCTGCAAACTTCCTTCCCCATGCCACCCCGCCTCCATGTGCAGTTCTCCCTTTACCATACCAATACGTTCCGGATTAATCTTGCCCTCTGGCAGGATTCCGAATCCGGAAACAGCATCAGCCTGGATCTCTCCCTGGAAAAAGCGGAACTTTCCAAGAACAGTTCCGGCCAGTACCGAACGCTTGGCAGGGTGAAAAGGAACACGGAGCGGAACTGGTATGCCGACAAGAGCGTCAAGCGTTCCGACGTTCATTTTTACGCCGATCCGGAAAAGGGCAATTATTACCTGTACGTCAACGGTGAACAGGTAGCCTGGTGGGAGGAAGTCAAAGAGATGGACACTATCTTTGAAAACGAGAGCGGAGACGATGAAGGGGAAGATGGAGAAAGCGCCGGGAAATACGAATTCAAACCGGGAAACACTCTTGCCCTGGGAGGTTATGACAGCTTGAACATGGCCGTATTCCATTTGAATGTATTTGACTGGAATGGAGCCATTCCCCATCTGGAGGAGGAGCTGGACATCATTTCCCGTTACGACCCGACCGCCCCCAGAGACAAGGCCCTGCTGGTAAACGGAGACGTGCTCAGGGGAGCCATTTCCCTTCAGGAGGAAGGCTCCATCCGCATCAAGTCCGACCATTATGACGTCACCGTTCCCACCGCCAGGGTACGCGCACTGGACCAAAAAGGCCATGAAGAGAAGGTCCTTCCGGAAGACAGCTCAGACACCCGCGTTTTCCTGACGGACCAGAGCGTCCTTTCCCTGGCCCTGGAAACTATCCGGAACGGGGTCATGGAAGGGCGCTCATCCGCAGTCGGCAAGGTCCGGATTCCGCTCCAATCCGTCAGAAAGGTCCAGTTCAACCTGCAAAACCCGGAGCTGAGGAAGCAGAGGGAAACGCCGTTCCGGTGCAAATAAAGGCTTCTCCGCCAGGCCGTCCTTTCCGGAGAAAGCCGGCTGCCGGGAAAGCCAGAAGAAGCATCCGTTACCGCTCCTCCATTTCCTCCGCGCGCCGTACGGCACTTTTCACCGCCTGAATCCAGGCATTGCGGAAGCCGCATTCATCCAGCGCATTCAGAGCGGCAATCGTGGTCCCTCCGGGGGAAGTGACCTCATCCCGGAGCGCCATGGGATGCTTCCCGGTCCGTTCCAGCATCAGGGAAGCCCCCCGCATGGTTTCCGCAGCCAGCCCCAAAGCGGTTTTCCTGGACAATCCCATGGCTACCCCTGCGTCTGCAAGCGCATCCAGAGCCGTAAACATGTAGGCAGGGCCGCAACCGGAAATGGCGGAAACGGCATTCATCCCGGATTCCGCCACCTTGTAAACGGAGCCGCAGCCGGAAAGCAGCATCCGGGCAGCCTCTTCATCTTCATCTTTTACGCCGTTTCCCGTACTGTAGGCGATGACGCCGGCCAGCACCATGCACGGGGTATTGGGCATGGCACGTATAATGCGCGTTCCGTCGCTGGCGCAGGCTTCCATATCATCCAGGGAAACGGCGGCTGCGATAGAAATCAGAAGGGGAAGCTCCGCCCCCCGTTCGGAAAGAGAGGAAATGAGCGAAAGGACGCCGTGCGGCTTCACGGCCAGAATCAGGACTTCCACGG
>ERZ791607.1978-NODE-1978-length-12711-cov-7.962942_pt1 | contig 12711 bp, 8 predicted proteins | sample MGYA00509964_ERZ791607 | MGnify/ENA primary metagenome ERZ791607 (study PRJEB30046, sample SAMN00791907) | human gut metagenome | study: EMG produced TPA metagenomics assembly of the A metagenome-wide association study of gut microbiota in type 2...
CATACTTGATCTACTGGGAACCATTACGGGAGGTATGACCAGTACTCCGGGACTGGCTGCTGCCGATTCGATGGTAGACAGTAATATTCCAAGCGTGGCATACGCGACCGTTTATCCGATTGCTATGGTATTCCTTATTTTATTTATACAGGTGATATCTTCAGCTGTGTATTAATGAAAATCAGTATATATAGGTATTGATTGTTAAAATAATAGTTTGTATCTTTGCCGCCTCAAAATTTAAGATGAGGTGAAACGATTGTCATTGAATATCATGCGCTGTTTCTTGCCGGTACTGTTTGTATCGTATTTGGTAAGTATCACATTCTTTGCTCACATACACGTGGTCAATGGCGTGACAATCGTCCATTCGCATCCTTTCAAGAAAGGGGCGGCACATAAGCACTCAACAGTCGAACTGTTATTAGTTCATTTCCTGTCACATCTGACAACGGACGGTGCGGCTGTTGTGTTTGCTCTCTCTCTTTTTATTCCATTCCTCTTGTGGCGGTTGCATGGTATTACGCAGCATACGCACTACTATTCTCCCTATCATGGGGTGGTGGCACTCAGAGCCCCTCCTGCTATTCGCTTTTCCGTCATTTGAACCGATGGTATCCTGCTTTATAGTAAAGCGGGAAGTCCTCATCTGTTTGTTCACATCATCACTTAACGAAAACGAATAACAAACGAAAAATGAAGAAATACATCTTTTCGCTTGTCTGCTTGTGCTGCACATTGTTGCCTGCCCTCGAAGGACAAGCTCATGAATATCCTAATCATCCCGAATTACGTAAGTCAGATGCCAATATCGTTGGCCATATTCTTGATAAAAATACAAAAGAGCATTTACCCTATATTACAGTCGCCTTGAAAGGTACGACCATCGGAACTGTGACCGATGCTACCGGGCATTATTTTTTGAAGAATCTTCCCGAAGGTAATTTTGTGCTGGAGGTCAGTTCGGTGGGATATAAAACCGTCAGACGGAATGTGACGCTGAAGAAAGGGCGTACATTGGAAGAAGATTTCGAGATAGAAGAAGATGCGGTTGCTTTGGATGGCGTAGTCGTATCTGCCAATCGTAATGAAACCACCCGCCGTCTGGCTCCGACACTGGTGAATGTAGTAGATTTGAAAATCTTTGAGAATACCAATTCTACGACTTTGGCGCAAGGCTTGAGCTTTCAGCCGGGTGTTCGTGTAGAGTCCAATTGTCAGAATTGCGGTTTCCAGCAAGTGCGTATCAATGGACTGGATGGCCCTTATACGCAAATCCTGCTCGATTCCCGTCCCATTTTTAGTGCGCTTTCCGGTGTGTATGGTATCGAACAGATTCCTGCCAGCATGATAGAACGTGTGGAAGTGATGCGTGGAGGCGGCTCGGCACTGTTCGGCTCATCTGCCATTGCCGGTACAATCAATATCATCACCAAAGAACCGATGCGCAACTCTGGTATGTTATCTCATACGATTACGGGAATTGGCGATGGCGACGTTTTCGACAACAGTACGGCATTGAATGCGTCTCTCGTGACGGACGACCAGCGTGCAGGTCTGTATATCTTCGGTCAGAACCGCCACCGTTCTGCGTATGACCATGACGGCGACGGATATTCCGAAATACCCAAATTGCACGGTCAGACAATTGGTTTCCGTTCGTTCCTGAAAACAACGACTTATTCGAAACTTACTTTTGAATATCACCACATGGAAGAATTCCGTAGAGGAGGAGACTTGTTGAACCGCCCGCCTCACGAAGCGAATGTGGCGGAACAGACCGAACACTCAATCAATGGAGGAGGACTGAAGTTCGATTATTTCTCACCTAACGAGAAACATCGTTTCAATGTGTTTGCATCTGCACAGCATATCAATCGCGACAGCTATTATGGTCCAGGTGACAGAGACCCTTTGGATGCTTACGGAAACACCACTGACTTGAACTGGATGGCAGGCTCACAGTATGTCTACAGCTTCGGCAAATGCATCTTCATGCCTTCCGACCTGACTGCCGGAATAGAATTCAATCAGGATAAACTGGAAGATAACATGTGGGGCTACCATCGTACGGTAGACCAGAAAGTGAATATCGGTAGTGCTTTCCTTCAGAACGAATGGAAAAATGATCATTGGGGATTCCTGATTGGCGGCCGTTTGGATAAGCATAATCTGATTGACCATGTGATATTCAGTCCGCGTGCCAACTTGCGTTATAATCCGACAGAAAACATCAATCTTCGTTTTAGTTACTCATCCGGCTTCCGTGCTCCGCAGGCTTTCGACGAAGATTTGCATGTGGAAAATGTAGGCGGTAATGTAGCGATGGTTGAATTGGCGGATAATCTGAAAGAAGAAAGATCACAGAGCTTGAGTGCTTCGGCAGATATTTATCATCGTTTTGGTGCGTTTCAGGTTAACTTCCTGGTAGAAGGATTCTATACAAAGTTGTCGGATGTTTTTGCCCTTACCGACGGAGAGGTAGTGGATGGAATTCTGACACGTACCCGTCACAATGCATCAGGAGCGCAAGTTCTGGGATTGACACTGGAAGGAAAGATGGCTTACCTGAATAAAATCCAAGTTCAGGCGGGAGTCACTCTGCAACAGAGCCATTACAGCAAACCGCACATCTGGAACAAAGAAGCTCCGGCGGTGAAGAAAATGATGCGTACGCCAAATACTTACGGCTATTTTACAGCAACCTACACCCCGATAAAACCGTTATCTATCGCTCTTTCCGGTACCTATACCGGTTCGATGCTGGTTCCCCACGAGCCGGTTCCGGGATTCCTTGAAAATCCGATAACGGTGAATACCAAAGACTTTTTCGATATCGGTTTGAAAGCTGCTTATGACTTCAAACTTTACAAGTCGATGAACCTCCAGTTGAATGCCGGCATACAGAATATTTTCAATGCCTATCAGGACGACTTCGATAAAGGAGCTGACCGTGACTCCGGCTATATCTATGGTCCGTCACTTCCGAGAAGCTTCTTTGCCGGGGTGAAGATCAGTTATTAAGATTCGGTTAAGATTTAAAATCGTTATAAATAGGGATTGTTTTGCATGGAGACAATCCTTATCTTTGCAAAAAAACAAACTAAACCCTGACTTTACTGCACAGAATAGATGTGCAAGATTACCGGATGAAACAATTGTACCTACATATAATGAAGTGGTTTTTGCCTGTACTGTTTATCTCGTACATGGCAGGAATCACTTTATTTAATCACTCCCATGTAGTAAACGGGGTAACGATTGTCCATTCGCATCCATTTAAAAAAGGCAGTGAACATAGCCATACGACGGTTGAATTCCAACTCATTCACCTGTTGAATCATGTATTGGTGACAGACAGCGGATTAATACCTACATTCGCGGTCGCTGCTTTATCTCTATTATGTATCCTGTTTATCCGCCCGCAAGTTGAGCCATATCACCGTTCTTGTCCGGGCGTCATATCTCTTAGAGCACCTCCTGTCGCTTAGTCTATCTTTTCGGGAACAGTATTCATCAGTTAGGAACAACGATTAATGATCGCTGCTTCCCTTTCCCTTATTATTATTTTTGATTTTAAACATTAAAAGACTAACGACAATGAAGAAATATCTTTTAGTCCTGGCCGGCCTGTATTGTGTCCTGTCATACGCATTGGCTGAACATCCGGACTACCCTGAACTGAAAAAATCCGATGCGAACATCATAGGCCATGTACTGGATAAGAAAACGAAAGAGCACCTTCCTTACATCACCATTGCACTGAAAGGAACAACGATAGGAACCGTGACCGACGCTACCGGACATTATTTTTTGAAGAATTTGCCGGAAGGTAACTTTATACTGGAGGTTAGCTCGGTCGGCTACAAGACCGTGACCCGCAACGTGACTCTGAAAAAAGGAAAGACACTGGAAGAGGATTTTGAAATAGAAGAGGACGCGATTGCTTTGGATGGGGTAGTGGTTTCCGCCAACCGCAGTGAAACGACGCGCCGTTTGGCTCCTACTTTGGTAAATGTCGTCGATCTGAAGCTATTTGAAACGACTAACTCTTCCACTTTATCGCAAGGGCTGAACTTTCAGCCCGGTGTACGTGTAGAGACAAACTGCCAGAATTGTGGTTTCCAGCAAGTCCGCATCAATGGACTGGACGGACCGTATACGCAGATTTTGATAGATTCCCGTCCCGTATTCAGTGCCCTTTCCGGAGTGTATGGCCTGGAACAGATTCCCGCCAGCATGATTGAACGCGTAGAAGTGATGCGTGGGGGAGGTTCCGCCTTGTTCGGCTCTTCGGCCATTGCAGGAACCATCAATATAATCACCAAAGAGCCTTTGCGCAATTCCGGCCAGCTGTCGCACACCCTTACTGCTTTAGGGGGCGGCTCCTCATTCGATAACAATACCTCCCTGAATGCTTCATTAGTGACGGACGATCATCGTGCCGGACTGTATATCTTTGGTCAGAACCGTCACCGGTCCGGATATGATTATGACGGAGACGGATTCACCGAACTACCTAAATTGAAGAATCAGACAGTGGGCTTCCGCTCTTATCTGAAAACAAGCACTTACTCCAAACTAACCTTCGAATATCACCACATGCAGGAATTCCGTCGGGGAGGGGATATGTTGGACCGTCCTCCTCACGAAGCCCATATTGCAGAGCAGTTGCAACATTCGATTGATGGTGGAAGTTTGAAGTTCGATTATTTCTCGCCAGATGAAAAGAACCGTCTAAGTATCTTTGCGTCAGCCGCCAATACAGATCGGGACAGTTATTACGGACCGGGTAACGATCCTCTGAAAGCCTATGGAAAAACAACGGATTTAACCGCTATGGGCGGCGCGCAGTATGTACATACGTTTGATAAGTGTTTTTTTATGCCTTCTGACCTCACGGCAGGACTTGAATATAACCGTGATCGTCTGAAAGATAATATGTGGGGATATGACCGCCACACGGATCAGACGGTAAATATTTACAGTGCTTTTCTGCAGAACGAGTGGAAGAACGACCGTTGGGGCATTCTGATCGGTGGTCGTCTGGATAAGCATAACATGGTAGATAATGTCATCTTTAGCCCCCGTGCCAACTTGCGTTTCAACCCGACACAGAATATAAACCTGCGTTTGAGCTATTCATCCGGATTCCGTGCTCCGCAGGCTTTTGATGAAGATATGCATATTGAAAATGTGGGCGGAACAGTGGCAATGATTGAGCGTGCGAAGAACTTGAAAGAAGAGAAATCCCAAAGTTTCAGTGCGTCCGCAGATATGTATCACCGTTTCGGAGTATTCCAGACGAATTTCTTGATCGAGGGCTTTTATACAAGACTGACAGATGTCTTCGTGTTGGGCGAACCTTATGACCGTGGCGATGGGATATTGGTAAAACCACGCAGTAACGGTCCCGGCGCGAAAGTGATGGGGCTAACGCTGGAGGGCAAAGTGGCTTATCTTTCCATCCTGCAAATACAAGCGGGACTCACTTTGCAACGCAGCCGATACGATGAACCTCATAAATGGCATGACGACGCACCGGCAGAAAAGAAAATTTTCCGTACTCCCGATACATATGGTTACTTCACAGCTACTTATACTCCCATCAAACCTTTATCCATTGCCCTGTCAGGAACTTATACCGGGAGAATGTTAGTGCAACGCATGGATATCACCGCCGAGAACGCCGAACTGGGCGCAATGCCCGAACGAAAGGCGGAAGCCATCCGTACACCCCGTTTCTTCGATTTGGGAGTGAAACTGGCTTATGACTTCAAGCTATACAAAACAGTCGATTTGCAACTAAACGGCGGAGTTCAGAACCTCTTTGAGTCTTATCAGAAGGACTTTGATAGAGGAGCTAATCGGGATTCCGGCTATATTTACGGGCCTTCTCTGCCGAGAAGTTTCTTTGCCGGAGTGAAGATTAGCTATTAGGTTGTTTCTATACGATTTTGCAGACTTGTCGAGTTTTACAGGGTGTAACTAGTCGGTTTCTCGTCAAGATTCATTAACTTTGTCGGGAAAATAAATGCTAAGCAATGGATATACCGGCTTTACACACACTAACAAACGGCATTATTATCGGAATATGTCTGTCTATATCTTTCGGTCTTGTCTGCTTCAAGCAGATGGCGCACGCCATTAATCCCAAATACAGGCGTGCATGCCATTTCTTCATCGCTGCTTCTCTCATTATCGCTGCCGGTCATTTGGCGGAGTTGCTGGTTGACGGGTTCGGCGTATACCGGTCGTTGGACTTATTCTCAATATTGGTGTTGGTGCTTGCTTCTTCGCAGGCGTTGATGTTCACGTTTATGTTGATATTGCTGTTCGACAGCAGATACGTCACTTTTGCCAATGTGATGAAGCATGCGGCGCCTTCGCTCGTTTTCATTCTGCTGTATGTGGTGAGTTGCTGCATTGAAGCGGACGTCTGTGTATATTCTTTAGCAGAATGGCGTGCGTGTGTCGTTCACAATCTCCCGTTGGCAGTGCGGACCTTGTTCGGTGTCACCTATACCGTACAACTGTTCGTTTACGTCCGCCTCTTTTTCCGTAAAAAACACCGCTACATCACGCATTTAAAAGAATTGACCGGAGAGTGTATCTCAAAACTGGAACTCCGGTGGACGATGCGCGCTTTCCTTTATGCGTTGAGTATCGGCATTGGCGCATGGGTTTTACTTGTCTGTCCGGGACCGATACCCGAGTTTAGTTTCAGTTTCCTTATCGTGGTTTTCTATCCTGCTTTTGCATGGCTGTACACTAACTATCATTACACTTACGAGATGCTACGCCGTTTTATCGTCGAACAGGATGGAAAACTGTCCCAACCACCGCTCGAAGCCGATATGGGCGACCTCATCTGTTACCTGCAATCCGGCGATAGCAACCACTTGTTTGAAGAGCTCGAAGCCTATCTGCAGAAAGAACAACCGTACCTCGACTACAACTTCAAGCGTGACGACCTGATTAAAGCTCTTGGCACAAACGAGCGTAATCTCTCCGCCGCTGTGGGGCGTGCCACAGGACTGACCTTGCAAAATTATCTTCTCCGCCTGCGCATCCGTCATGCCATGGACTTGCTCCTGCTTCCGGACTACGCGAACCACACAATCGAAGACATTGCCGGAGCGTCGGGCTTCAAGGCAATGCGCACCTTCAACCGCAATTTCCGCGAATTGGTAAAAATGACTCCTACTGAGTTCCGCCAACAAAAGTCTGTACTTTAAAGGAGAAGGCGATACTCTTTTATCATCAAATGCTGTTGTTTCCATCAATGCATAGGTAGAAGTTTCTCCGAACAATGGAATTTCCGGCAATCCTGCAAGATTTGCAGGATTTTGGCTATACAATGCAGGATTTTGGCTATACCTTTTCGTTGTTGCATATTATTTTTGTCCGAAAAGAGAACACGATTTATTCACCCTTTTAGAAAGACAAAAGACGTATGAAACAACTAAGAATCTTTTTCCTCTGCCTTATGGCAGCAACGTTGGCAACCGCCTGTGGCGACGACAACAATGACGACAACTCCGTGCCCGTAGAGAGCATCACCCTCAATCATGAGACTCTGACCCTGAAATCGGGAGCGACCGAAACGCTGGTTCCCACCATTGTCCCCGACCGGGTGACTGCCGAATCCGTAGTATGGAGCAGTGACAAAACTTCCGTAGCCACCGTAAGTAAAGACGGACTGGTGACCGCCGTAGCTGAAGGAACAGCTACCATCACCGCCACCGCACGCGAAAAGTCCGCCACCTGCCTTGTGACGGTCAGCAACAAGACGCTTGTCACTACCGCAGCCGAACTGAAAACCGCTATTGAAACGGCAGACGGCACTGCGGATGCACCAACACAAATCATCCTCGGTGGAAGTTTTGAGGTTGCTGCGGATGCAGAGCATTTTGCCTTTTCAATAGACGGCAAACACATTGCTATTGACGGCGGAAATAATCCTATCAGCGGCGATAATTATAGTATTTCCCGTACCGCTAGCGACAAAAGCCTTTTTGAGCTTACAAACGGCGCGTCATTGAAGCTGACCAACCTCAACATTTATGGAAATGCTGATGCCCATTTAGCTGAAGTCGCCTGCATATTTGTTAGGGCGTCTTGCAAACTAACGCTGGGTAACGGCTTCGAACTATATTCCGGCAATGGGAATGATAATGACCAGCTAATTGGTATCTCTGTCGGTGATAATGCCACGCTCATTATGGAAGGCGATGCTGAAATCTCCAAAAGCATAAAGGGGCAGGAAGTGCTTGTTGCCCCTACAGGAATACTGCAACTGAAAGGCGGAAAAATAAAAGCAAGGGAGGAGGGAACGTATGGGAGTGAACGGAGCCTCTGTCTGCAAGCTGCGATTAATGGCAATCAAGTGACCATCCCCACCGTTACGGTTGAAAACGAACTTCCGGCGGATTCTGATTTTAAATTAGATCTATATGATTACTTGTTGAGTCGTTCCACTGTCCGGCCAGGAGCCGAAACCGTTGTTAAGGGAACCGACAGCTACACCTTGACTGACAGTGATCTTATGAAGTTCCATCTGATGACTAATACTACTGGGGGCATGACATATTATGACAGTCTTTTCGAACTTTATCTGGACGGTAATGCTATCAAGATACGTGCGAAATGACAAGCAGCACAGAACGTAACTAATAAATAGATATTCACTTTCCTTAAAACAATCATTATCATGGCAACAAACGAAAAAATCACGCTCAATGTTGACCTTTACGACAACATCATGACCGAGCAAAAAGGCGACTACACCGGACGCGCACGCATCACAGGCAGTCTGCACAACAAAGAAATCGCAGCACGCATCATCAAGGAGCGTACCGAGTACCGGCAGGAAACCATCGAGAACATCCTCGACCTTGCCGACCAGAAGAAGGTGGAAGCCATCGCCGAAGGGAAGAGCGTGGTAGACGGTGTGGGACAGTACATTGTCACCGTACGCGGTTCGTTCCTCGGGGAGAACGCCCAGTTTGACGCCACGAAGCACTCGCTCGGTGTGTCCTACACACCGGGACAACTGCTGCGCGACCAGCTCAAAGCCGTAAAAGTAATCTGCAACGGGCTGGCACAGACGGGGCCGGTCATCAACTCCATCACCGACTCCGTGACGAAGAGTATCAGCCAGGTCATCACTTCCGGCGGTCCTGCCGTTATCAGCGGAAGCAACATTAAAATCCTCGGTGACGACCCTTCGGTCGGCATCTATCTCACCAAAGACGAAGAGGGAGCCGTCCCGTTGAAAGTGTCCGTCATCGTTCACAACGCACCGTCACAACTCACCATCATGCTACCTGCCATAGAAGCCGGAAAGCTCTATGCGCTAAGCATCACGACACAATATAGCGGAAGCAACAAGGCATTGAAAACGCCACGCTCTTACCGTTTCCCGATTCTGCTGGGTGACGAAAACGCGGGTGGCGGCGGTGGCGGCGGCGAAGCGCCCGACCCTGAAATCCCCGGAGGAGGTGAAGCCCCCGACCCGGCTGCATAAAGAAGCAGGTCACGAATGAGGACGGACAGTCCGGCTGCAGACAGCGCATCCGCCCTCATGGCAAACAAAAAAGGCGGCAGCCTTTCATAATTTACCCTTTTAAAGAAAACAGAAAGACGCATGAAACAACTAAGAATCTTTTTCCTCTGCCTTGTGGCAGCAACGTTGGTAACCGCCTGCGGCGGCGACGACAAAGACAACTCTACACCGGTAGAGAAAATCACCCTTGACAAGGACAAACTGACGTTTGTGGCTCAATGGAAGATGCGGCCATCCCATTTTCCCGAAGGTGGATTCACGGTGGTGAAAGGAGACGGATACACCTTAACCCAACTCGATCTTGAGAAAATCACCTCATTGGAAATGGACGTCACCGGTAGTTCTGTAACCTCTGAAAACTGCGAACTGGTACTGGATACAGCCGAAAATGCCATCAAGCTGCGTATCAAAGCAACAGCCTATTGAATACGTAAAACCGGAACGGCGGAAAGGGATGTGTGCCGCAGTAGGCTGGGGAGACGTGCCGCAGCAGGCTAGGGAAGCATGCCACAGCAGGCAAGGGGAGCATGCCACAACAAGTTAGGGAAACGCACCACAGCAAGCTGTGGCAATACACCCTAATTTCCCGGCTACGACAGCACAGAACACGCAAAAAGGCAGCAGTTACTCACAGACGAGAGCAACTGCTGCCTTTTTCATGTGTCACATCATATCCTTGTCTACTTCAAGCAAGTGGCGTACGCTGTTAATCTGTTTCGATTTCCCAGTCTCCAATCGTTCTCGTGGTACTGTCGAAGTTGATGCCGACCTTCACCACTTTCCGGTGGTCTGCCTCATAAGGAATCGCATACCCTTTGCTGTTAATTTGCGCCAAAGCCTCTTCTGCGGTGCCGTTCATTTTAAATTCAAGTACATAAATAGCATCCTGTATTTTGATAACCACGTCCGCCCGTCCGACAGCGCTTTTGACTTCGGTATCCACATATTGTCCCATCAAGCGGAACAGAAGATAGAATATAGTTTGATAATGTTTTTCCTCTTTATTGTTCAAGTCGTTCGGAATAGAGGCGAAGAAAGACCGGGTGCGTTCAAGGCAAGATTCAAGGTTCCCCTTCATTAAATCACGCACAAAGGACACTACATAAAAGTTGCTTTCGCGCGTAGGTTGGTAAAGATAAGAAGGGATGAGCGACTCGATAAAGCCGATTCTTACTTCCTCGTTCGGGTAGCCTAATGTATAGGTACGAAAGAAAGCATCGTACGACTTGATTGTGAGATAACCGCTTTGGTAGAGCACCGGAATAGGGTCGGTGAGACAATCCGTAGCCTTGTCGAAATCTTCCGGCTTGGCGTCCATACGGTCGAGCAGACGGATGTCAAAGTTCATTTGTTGCAGGAGTTCTATCAGAAAGGTAGGGGTACCGGTAGAAAACCAGTAGTTCTCATAACTCTTTTGGGCAAAAGCATTAATCAGGCTGAAAGGATTGTACACATCCACACAGGATTTACTGAAATGATATCCGTCATATTGCTTCTTCAAGTGGGCGCACGCCTCTTCATACGTTTCATCGTTGGCTTGTGCCATCTGTTCGACATCAATTTTCATCTGCGTCAGCAGTTCCTGTTCGGTGATACCGCAGATAGTGCTGTAATTGTCGCTCATGCTGACGTTCTGAAGATTGTTAAGTTCGCTGAATATGCTCATCTGGCTGAATTTGCTGATGCCCGTCAGGAAGAGGAAGCGAAGATATTTACCTGACTTTTTTAAGGGGCTGAAGAAGTCGCGCATGATACCACGAATCTCATGCTGCAACTCATGGTTATTGTTACTGTCCAGCATCGGGGCGTCATATTCGTCCACTAATACGACAACCTGCTGCCCGGTTTGCTCATAAGCGCGGCGGATGATACCTTCCAGACGTAAACTAAATGTGTCTTCGCCTTCCTGACGTCCGTAGACGTTTTCCCAAAGTAACAGCTGAACATTGATAGATGCGCGAAGTGACTCTGCTTCCATATATTTACTGCCGCTAAAGTCGATATGTAGCACCGGATACACTGTCCAGTCTTTCTCTAACTGCTCCATGTCCAGTCCGTTGAAAAGTTCTTTCTTTCCCAGAAAATAGGCTTCGAGCGTAGAGACAAGCAGACTTTTCCCGAAACGACGGGGACGACTCAGGAAATAAATCTTATTTGTATTGACGAGTTGATAAATCAGTGCAGTCTTATCAACATATATGTAATCATTATTGCGCAAATCTTCAAAATCCTGTATCCCGATAGGATAGCGCCTGAATGTTCCTTCTTCCATATCAAATTTTTATTAAAATGTGAACGATGAATGCAAAGTTAAGAAAAAGAAGCGGAATAGCTTTCTTTGTTGCCGAAGATTTTCACGTGTCACACCATATCCTTGTCTACCCCGAATTTCTCATCCGTCTGACACTCCCCGGCAGGTTCCACATGCACCAAAATATCATAAACATTATCTATTGAGCTTTCGATACTTTTCTCCACCGCCCCGGCAATCTCATGCGCTTGTGTAATCGTTATCTGCGGATTCACCTCTATATCGAGCGTAATTATATACCGGTTTCCTATCATTCTCGACCTGACCCGGTGCGGATTACTTGCTCCCGGCACTTTCTCGACAGCTTCGAATATCTTATTATACACATTGACATCCTTCACGCCATCCATAAGCTCCACATTCGAGTCGAGAAAAATACCGATGGATGACTTGATGATAAAGAGGCTGATTATCAATCCCGTTATCGAATCGAGTATCGGCAATTTGAATATAAAAGTAAAAATCAACCCTAATAAAACTCCGGCCGAAATGACAACATCATTACGCATATTTATCGCATTCGCCGTCAGCATGGAACTGTCTATTTTCTTTCCCTGTTTGTACTGGTACGAAGCCAGCATCAGTTTGCCGACAATAGAGAATATAGTCACATAGATAGCGATAGCCGATGGTATCTCTTTCACTTCATCTGAAAAGATGCTTTGAATGGAAGATATCAGCATTTGCATACCGGCATAAAATATCACCAGTGACAGAATCTTTGTCGCGATGCCTTCCGCTTTCTCATAACCGAATACATATTTCTTTGAAGGAGGACGGTTGATGAGGCGTGCCGTAAAAATCATAACGATAGAGATAACGACGTCGGTTG
>ERZ791607.1981-NODE-1981-length-12700-cov-2.865243_pt1 | contig 12700 bp, 6 predicted proteins | sample MGYA00509964_ERZ791607 | MGnify/ENA primary metagenome ERZ791607 (study PRJEB30046, sample SAMN00791907) | human gut metagenome | study: EMG produced TPA metagenomics assembly of the A metagenome-wide association study of gut microbiota in type 2...
CTGACAGCTCGCTGGCAGGTTTATGAATGTAAGAAATGCAAGGCTGAACTGTTACGACAATTCAGATAAAAATGGCAAAACAGGCAATACAATGAACTTGTTCATTGTATTGCCTGTCATATTTTTATATTGGAACTTTTACCAAACAAGAACATTTATTATCGCTGTTACTTTATTGGATTTTTAGTTCCAAAACAAGTTTTATAAAATTTTGCTATTTAACGGTAACTTTAATCGTCTTAGATGCCGCCTTATACTTAGAAGTCTTTTTACTTGTTATCTTAATGGAAACCTTTCCCTTTTTCTTAAGTGCTTTTATCGTGAGTTTATTCTTCTTAAATTTAACTTTAACAATCTTTGCATACTTCTTTGAAAGTTTTGCCATTGAAAGTTTTGCTTTTGAGTTCACTGAAACTGAAAGTTTAACAGTTTTCTTTCTCTTAACGGTTACGGAAGATACTTTCTTCTTTCCTTTCTTAACCGTAATGGCTGCACTCTTAAGCTTCTTTGTTGCCGGTTTCTTTGTCGGTGCCGCCGTCGGAGTCTGTTCAGGCTCTGTGCTTGGCGATACTGATGGTGTAACAGCCGGTTCATTGCTTGGTGACACCGTCGGCTCTGCCGATGGGTTTGTCGTTGGTTTCTGTGTAGGTACTTCTGTCGGTTTTACTGTCGGAGTCTTACTTGGCATATCTGTCGGTTTTGTTGTTGCCGACGAACCCGGTGCAGGAGTCTGACTTGAAGCCGGTTTCTGCGATGGAGTAACCGTCGGGGTTACTGTTGGAGTAGGGGTAGGTGTTGAAACCACTGCGTTTTTATTCCACACGGCATATAAACTTATAGTTCCACCTGTCTCCGCAAGTTTCTTATCAATGCTTTGTTCATCATTATATACAACCGTTCCATTTGCTGTTTCTGCCCAGCCTGCAAATGTATATCCTGTTCTTGAAAATCTACATTTACTAAGTTTGAACTCAGCATTATTTAATGCTGACTGATTTGACATTGAGCCACTTCCGCCATTTGAGTTAAACTTAATTGTAAACTGATGCGTATCCTCCCATACCGCATACAATGTAACTGTCTGATTTTTTTCTGCAAGGTCTGCTAAAATTTCCTGTGCATTTTTGTATAAGACAATTCCATCTTTTGTTGTTGCCCATCCGCTAAACTTGTAACCGTTGCGAACATATGCATTTTCTATAAGTCGTATTCCGCAGCCTGGTTTTCCATACTGTAAAATCTCCTCTCCCGCAGCTCCATTTGCATTGTATTTTACGGTATATGAATCTTCTTTCCAAACCGCATACAATACAACCGCCTCTGTTGCTCCTGCAAGATTTTTTACACTCTGCTCATCCGCATAGTCAACTGCTCCATCAGGAGTTTTAGACCATCCGATAAATTCATATCCGTCGCGAGTAAATTCATTCTTTTTGAGCTTCTGCGACTCATTGACAGTAAATTCCTGTGTTTCTATAGTCGTTCCTGCTGCTACATGATTAGGACTGTAACATACTGAATATTTTTGGCTTGCAGATTCTTCATAGATACGGACATTGTCAAATCCAGCAACACCATTCGCTCTTCCACTCAGATACCATAATCCCTTTACATCTGAGATACTGCTCATTGCAATATCAATTTTCTTAAGTGTCTTTCCTGATGCATCCGTTATCTCTAATGTGACCTTTTTGTTGGTCTTATCAACAGTCGTCTTAAAATGTGTCCATGTATTCTTTGCAATAGTTACTGTATCTGTCTTTGCTGTTGAAGCCGTACTTCCTGATGAAATATTCCAGCTTGTTGAATTTGTTGTATCCAAACTCCATAAATACGAGGTATTTAATAAGCTATAATTTATATTACTGCTCTCACAATTTGTCCTGCTATAAGCAGCCGTTGACAATGCAAGCTGCGAACTAGATGTATTTCCTGCTGTAAGTTTAGCATCAAATTCAACTACATATTTGTCAGGCAGGGTTACATTTCCAAATGAAGTATAAGCACTTCTACCTCCTGTGACATTTCCCGGTACAAACTGAACATACCCCCTATATGCATCGTCACTCTCACCTGCTAATGTAAGCGAACCCTGTGCACTTGTTGATGTCCATCCTGCCGTCTTTGCATCCGTATCTGCATTATAATTCTTGTAGAATATACTCTGCTGCTGCATGGCTTTTTCCTGAATCTGCATGACTTTTTCCTGAATCTGCTCAGCATTTTTTGAATTGACAAGTTCTTCCTTTTCTGAATTATATAATACTGCAACATCACCTATATTTAATGCCCTGCTGTAAATTCGTACATTGTCCATATATGCTGGAGCCGAACCCCAGAAAGAGCCGTATCCAAGATAAAACCTATCTGATGATGAAATGACATTAAGCATATCCTCGGCAGCAGCCGCATATGATGAACCTGCATACAAAGTATATTTAGATTTATCGCACACAAGTTTTCCATCAACATATATTCCAAAATCACTCTTTCCAAGTGATACTGTTACATAGTGCCACTGATTTGTCCAAATATTTCCTGTAGTTTTGTCAGCCCTATTAAGATCAAACCACTTATTGATTCCATTCACCGTTCCATTATATCCAAGATAAGCATTCGGAGTAAAAAATACTCTGCCGTCTTTTGAATCAGATGAATCAGTATCATAAAAGCTCCAGAGTGCATCCCACAAATCTTCACTCGGACAATTTACCCACTGTGAAACAGTCACTCCACTTAATGTTTTTCCTTTTAACGGATTACTAAATTCTGTATAGCTTTCATTTCCATTAGCACCAAATCCCTGTTTTAATACGTTTCCACTTCTATCCTTATTATATTCAATAGTAGGAGTAGTTCCTGAACCGCGTTTTTTCGCTGTACCTGTCTGAGTCGTATCAGCTTCATTTCTAAGTCCGTTCTCAAATGTATAATTTGCTTCAAGGCCAGAATCTTTGTCAGCCATTTTATCTGTTGTTACGATAGTTTCATATGTCTTTTTTGTTGAATAATTATTATAGGTTATAGTTGCTGTCAGTGTCACTTTTACATCCTTTGGAGCATCAATAACCTCACCATTATCAGACATTACCGATGTATCAGAAGATGACCAGCTTATCCTAGAACCATTATCTCCGTTTGTAGGAAGCGAAAGGTCTACATATGTTTTTTCAGGAACAGTTACTTTCATCATTCCTGCATCTTTTATGACTATTGCTTCATCTGTATAACCTTTTGTTCCCCAGAAAGTTACATTGTTATTTCCAACGGTTGTAAAACACATTGTTTCGTATGCAGTGCCTTCTATCTTCTGTTTTATAAATACCCCCTGATAAACAACTCCACCCGCTACGATAGTCACGTATGGCCCGTCTTCTGACTGCACCCATGAACCTGAATAATCACCTGTAACAGTTCCATTTTTATTAAGCTTGATAGTTTCTTCATTGCAACATTCAAGGTTATTATTGTCAACCTTTTGTTTGTGTAATATAACTTTGTATTCTCCTTCTACTTCATCATTGCTATATGCAGACTTAGATAATGTCTCGCCGGAGTACTCAAACGGTGTCGCAACAAGACCTCCGTTTTTAGCCTTAAATAACTGATGCACTCTTACCTGATGTCCCTCAGTTCCATCATTAAATCGTGTATGATAAACAACATATGCTTTTCCATCGTCATCTGCTACCGCTGAATTATGCCCCTCTGCTACACGCCCTTTGTCAAGATAACTCCACTTATAATATGACATAAGACGCTCACCGACAACTCCGTTTGTATTTCCTGCATCTGTGCTTGTAGTATCGGACTGACTGCTACCATATCTCGCATCATTTCCAGCCACATCCTTATATGGACCATTTATTTTGTCTGATGCAAAAACACGCATATTATATCCACCCTTTGCAGCAAAACCACCATATGAAACAAATAAATAATATTTACTTCCTATTTTTTCTATATAAGAAGCTTCTCCTGATTTCTGATTTCCACCTGCAAGTTTATATCCCATATAAGGGTCACTCTCATTATCTTTATATGTATGCTCAATCGAAGCATCACGAAGTCCCGTACTTGTACTAAGTTCAAACATCCAGATACCACCTGACCATGAGCCATAACTCATCCAAAGTCTTCCTTCTGAGTCATATGTTACACAAGGGTCAATAGCGTGTGCCCCGTAATAATTATTCCAATTTGTTTTGCTACATACATTTTTGCCATCATTGTATGAAGGTGTATATGAACCCCTTTTGTAGTGTTCTGAAATAAACTTTTTAGCATTTTCATCCGAACCGACTATATTCGCAAAGTCAGTATCCTTATAATCATGAACTCCTGACTCAGTAAATCCAGAATACACAACTGTACCTCTGTTTGTCCAATCACCATCCAAATCATCTGATGTAAGAAGTACAATGCTTGAGTTCCATGAGTTACCATTTATACTCATATACATACACCATGCTCCCTTTGAACCGTCCGAATTAACGTAATCAGGATTCCATATTACATCAGGTGCCCATAAATTTCCATCCCACTGGTATGATGCATCACCCTGCTTAGCCCAGTTGAACGCATCTTTAAACAAAGCCTGACAAGTCGTGTCATTATTTATATTATTCTGAAAATAGTTCCAATTCTGCATATCGGTCGACCATGCAAAAGCTCTGTGCGAACCAAATATAAAATAAACCTTTTTTCTTGTTTTAGCAGTATTCTGAACACCATATATTTTTACATTTTTATTCCCCGTATATTTAGTATCAGTATAACCTATTACAACAGATGGATCATGTACTGTTACATGATTTTTCTGATTACTGCTGTTGAAATATGTATTATATTTACTCTGAACTTCAGAAGCTGAAATCTCTGTCGGTTCTGATGATTCAGTTGTATTATCAGTCATGTCTACAGCTTTAATATTTGAAAGAGTACATTTTTCTCCTGTAAGATGCATTCCGACAGTATCTTCAAACTTACCAAATTCAATCGTATTTCTCAATGAGTAAACTTTTGAATTATCTTTATTATCGACAATATTATATTTCAATACAACTGACCTTTCTGCCCTATGAATATCTACCGTAACACTGGCATCTTCCATAGATTTTGCAAAGTCATCCCACACAAAATTTATATTATCCCATGTCGCTTTTGAGCCATCATTATTATGGTTATATTTATCACCACCATAAAACCAGCCATAATTATCAGCTCTTGCAGTATATCCGCTGTTTTCCCCATTGTTTGTATCCCATATTTCAACAGCAAAATTAAACCAATTTGCAGATGAATCTTTAGTTTTATTCGTAAATGTATAACGAACATCGAAATTACCACTTAAATATTCATCCCCTGATTTATTAGTGAATCCTGTATCAATATCGACAATATCAGATGTATTTTCACCAAATTTGCTTTTTTCATCCGCTTTTACAGTCTGGACAATGTTCTTATTGGGCACTGCCGTAAGTGCAATCACTGCTGACATGGCAATAGCTACCGCTTTTTTAATCTTATGTCTTACCATATGCTTATCTCCTTTTCAATACTTTGCAATTTTTTGTTATGTTGGATTCAAAATGTATTTTGCAAGATGTTAAGATCATACATTGCAATCTGCTTTTAATCCAGATAACACTTTATTTTTTTACTGTAAGAAATCAGAAGGAGGAGCTGACTTTATGTCAACTCCCCCCTCAATGTACATAAATAATATCTTTTTTGGAACTTTTTTATTTTTTGACAGTAACCTTAATCGTCTTTGTTGCTGCCTTATACTTAGATGTCTTCTTACTTGTAATCTTAATAGAAACTTTTCCTTTCTTAAGACCCTTTATAGTAAGTTTGTTTTTCTTAAATGTTACCTTTGCAATCTTAGCATTCTTCTTAGAAAGTTTTGCTACTGAAAGTTTTGCTTTTGAGTTTACTGAAACTGCAAGCTTAACTGACTTCTTTGTCTTAACAGTCACTGAAGAAACTTTCTTCTTGCCATTTTTAACAGTAATTGTTGCACTCTTAAGTTTCTTTGCCGGTTTCTTTGTATTACTTGGTTTCTTTGTAGGTGCTACAGTTGGTTTAGCTGTTGGTGTTGCACTTGTTCCCGGTGCTGGTGTTGCTTCTGTTCCTGGTGCTGGTGTTGACTCCGCTGGAGCAGGTGCAAATTTTAGATTATCTATCGTACACTGTTCACCTGTTAAAGAAAGATATGCTTTCTTTCCCTCTTCTACTGGAATTGTAGCAGTGTAGCCTATACCATTATTTAAGTATGTAAGGATAACTTTATTACCCTCTCTCTTAACAGTTCCTGTTACTTCTGTACCTGCTTTATTAGCATCAACCCATGGTTTCCAAGCTTCTGTTATTTTAGCGTTGTTTTCATCATCAATAGCTTTTTTCTCATCTGCATTTGCACCATCAGGGTATGCTTTTGTTTCAACTGTCGGAATACCTGTTGTTTTAAGGCTTCCTGATGTTTCATTTACAGTATCTGCTCCAGTAATAACAAAGCAATCTGACCTTATAACCGAATATTCCTTATACAAATTCTTTGAAGTAGTCGGTTTATAAAGACCACCATCCACTGATGTAAACACTACTGTTGTTGGTGTATTCCATCTAAGATCTGTAGACTCATTTGTTGTTGTTTTGAAAGAAAACTTCTGTGCATCTTCCGTAATTTCAACACCATTACTCCAATTAGTCCACCATCCGTCACATTTCACCTGACCGAAAGTAGTTGTCTTGTCGGTGTCAGAGTAAGTACCTGCAACTGACTTCAACCTTGTCTGCTCATTTGACAGTTCCATTTTCATATCTATTGGTAGTCCTGATATTGTACATAACTCACCTGTAACTGCAAAATATGTCTCTTTTCCTTCATCAGCTATAAATGAAAACTCTGATACACTTGTATAATCACCTGCAACAACTGTATATTTAATCGTAACCTTATTAGATGAATCTTTCTGATATTCTACAGTAGCTTTTCCTTCTTCTTTACAAGCCTTTAACCACTCATTCCAATCACTTGGATATGTTTTATTAATTGTTATATTTTTTGATGCATCTGTTTCAGTTGTACCCTCAGCATCAACCCAGCAATCAGACCTTACATTTGCATAATGTTTATAATTTGTATTTTTACTATCATAAATTCCATCATCAGATGTATAAACCAACAACACCGGCGTATCCCAATTTAATGTTGCAGTCTCATATGTCTTAAATGTAAAATTCAAAGTTTGCTTATCTGTTGTAACTTTCTTTCCAGCAGTATACGCAGCTAAATTGGGCTCATCCAAACTAAATGTTTCACCGGTAGTCTCATCCGCCTGTGCTACTACTACATCTCGATAAACCGCTGGAACTGATGACATTCCAACAACAGCAGCCATTGTGATTGCTAAAAGTTTTGTCTTTCTCATAAAATGTCTCCTCCTATAATCTTTTTAATTCTTTAATTTTTTTCTCAACCTTGGTCCTTAATCTATCTCCAGATTTCAACCAAAAAGTATTCCAGAAAACTTTATTTTTTTCTAAAATACTTTACATTATTTTGGATAGCCTAAGAATACCATAAATTAGTAATTAGTGTCAACAGATTTTTAACTGTATGTTAATTTTTTGTAAACATTTAACAAATCATGCATTTTTTGTTCATTTTTGCTTTTTGTAAACTATTTTATTCAAATGTATAGAACCCTAATAATTACAGTGTTTGTACCATATTTATTAGTCTGCATATAGCACTGTTTGTTTCTATATTTTTATATTGTTTTTGGTGATTTTGCACAAAGAATATTTATACGGTAATAGATTTTATAATGTTGATTTTTGAGATTTTATGGTGAAATCATTTTTATATAAAAAAACAGCAAATCCTAATATGAGTTCTTGATATTTTTGTTCCCATTGTTAAGATTTACTGTTTTTTCTTTAAATATTTGCTTTTCTGGCAAGAAATATCGCTCTTACAGACACGCCGCCGATATTTTTTTTATTATCTCTCTTACATATTCTTCTGACTTTGACACCTTTTTAGCTATATCCGGCACTGACATATTGCAATCGGTATATAAAGTCTCTATCCTGCCCTCTTCGCGTCCTTCAAGGCGTCCTTCCTGCACTCCTTCGTTTCTTGCCCGTTCTTCGCCAGCCTTTATCTCTTCCTTAAAAAATTCTCTTAATACTTCATTCATAATCCCAGTCCCTCCATTCTTTATACTGTCAAATAATTCCTGGTTTGACGATACCATTATTCCTAACAGTGAATTTATGCAATCTTTTTCAAACGGCTCTTGCAGTTCAAAGTCTTCATCCAAAAAATTTTCTCCTACTTCTGCCGTTTCAGCTTTTTCGCCATATTAACATAATATTGTCAGCTTTTTCTATCTGCATTTTTCACATACCGTATTCTTATTTTCTGTGTAATTCTTACAATGAACATATAGCTTTTTATGAGATTTAATGAGATTTCAAAATTCTATACAAAATCAAGTATTATATTGAGATTACTTTTTGTTACATTTTACTTAACGCATATTTCACTAAATAGCACAGCACAATGAAGATTAAATAAAACTTTAAAAGAGAAGCTTATGTCTTAACTTCTATCCATCCTATTGTTAAAACATAAGCTTCTTATATATATTATATATATTCTATTTATTCGACCGGCTCTGCCATTATCTGCATTTTAAGTATCTACAAAATAATCATAATATTTTATTAAATGGTGCAGACTGAAAACTCACCCTATTTTAAATGTTTCTTTGCTTTAAAGAAATCTCTTGTTTCTTTTACGACAACACCGCTTAACGCAAATATTGCTATCATATTTGGCAGTGCCATAAGTCCGTTAAATATGTCTGCGATTACCCATACCGCACTTACTGTCATGTAAGGTCCGATAAATACTGCAAGTATATATACCCAACGGAATACTTTTACTTTTTTCATATTTCCATTTGTAAGATATTCCAAACAACGCTCACTATAATAATCCCATCCGAGTATCGTTGTAAAAGCAAAGAATACAAGACAGAGCATCAAGACAAATGCGGATACTTCTGCCGGGAACGGAAGACCCTGCTTAAACGCATATGTTGTCACCTGAACACCCTCAAGTCCCTTAACTTTCCATGCTCCTGTGAGTACGATTGAAAGTCCTGTCATTGTACAGATAATTATTGTGTCAATAAATGTTCCTGTCATGCTGACAAGTCCCTGTCTTACAGGTTCGTGTGTCTGAGCTGCTGCTGCCGCTATAGGTGCACTTCCAAGTCCCGCCTCATTTGAGAATATACCACGTGCAACACCTTTTTGCATTGCAACGAGCATACTTCCCGTCACGCCGCCTGCAACTGCCTGCGGATTAAATGCAGCTTTTACAATTATCACTATGGCATCAGGAATTTTTGTTATATTGCATATGACAAGCATTACTGCAAATATAAAATAAATTATTGCCATAAAAGGAACTATTATCTGACTTACACTTGCAATTCTCTTAATTCCACCTATAAGTACGGCTCCAACGCAGAATGCAAGAATAAGTGATGCAATTACTACCATCCATGAATATGTACCTATTCCGGGGATTGATACCGTATGTGCCTTATTTGGATCAAAAAAATTCTGAACAGCACTTGATATTCCATTCACCTGACTGAATGTTCCTATTCCAAAAAGTCCTACACAGACTCCAAAAAATGCAAATATTTTTGCAAGCCATTTGAATTTCTTACCCATTCCAAGCTCTATATAATAAAACGGCCCGCCAAGACTGTGATTGTCTTTATCTACCACACGGTATTTGACCGCCAGAAGTCCCTCTGCATACTTTGTTGCCATTCCGAACAACGCTGTTACAACCATCCAGAAAAGTGCTCCGGGTCCGCCTGCTCCAACAGCCGTTGCCACACCTACTATATTACCAGTTCCTATTGTTGCACTAAGTGCTGTGCACAATGCCGCAAAACTTGATATTTCGCCTTTTCCACCCTCTTCATTTTTAACCATCCATTTTAATGCAAGTGGAAGTCTGCGAATCTGCAAAAATCCAAGACGAAATGTAAGCAAAATTCCACCTGTTATTATGATTGCCATAAGTGGAACTCCCCAGACGAAATCGTCAATGTTAGCTAATATCTTATTAATACTATCCCACATGATTTTCTCCTTTTGTACGTAATTTAATATTTTTACACCAAACTAAATTATACGCAAAAAGAGTGTATCAGGCAAGAATTTTTTTTACTGCCGGCTCACAAACTTAACATAAATTGACAAATTATTTGCAAAAAAGATTATTCTCAACTATTTTGCAAGCTGCTTTACAATCTGACGCTTACTTTATCATTCTGTTGCCAAGAACTCATTTTCACCAGCTGCATCTGCCACAGTTAGTGCAGTTAGTACAGTTACTTTTTACCTTTCGCCTTTGCGGTGTAAAATCAGATGCTTTCACCTCTATATCACCGCTTTCTATATCCTGTTTTTTTATCTCAGTTTTAATATTTTCCGATATAAATATAATGCTGTCTTTCGTTTTTTCTATTTTAACCGGCGTAATTTTAAATATTCCGGGATTCATGCAGCTTTCCACAGCATACGGCTCTATTACTTTTAACAGATTATTGTCTTTGTCGTATATTTCTATACGATTATTTTCCATATTCAGTTCATCCAGCTTTTGTATATTCATATTTTTCACTCTTTCTTAATTGACCTATGACACATACTGCTTCAGTCAATACAGCCGCCGCAACCGGCTCTATCCATATTCCTGTAACTAAAAAAAGTTTTGGCAGCACAAATAAAAAAAACGGTGTATATATTATTGCTTCTCCATAAATTATTATTGATGCTTCTTGGTGCTGTCCTTTTCCGTTCATTATCGTTATACTTAGTCTGTTTAATCCATAAAACAACAATGATATGGCTGTTATTCTAAGTCCCTGCACAAATGATTCATAATTTTCACTGCTTAGTGAGAAAACTTTATGAAATACGGGTGCAGCAGCAAAAAGCAAAAGCATTACTAATATTGATACTAATACCACAAGTCTTGTCACAACACCTTTTATCTGCTTTTCTTTCTTTTCCGTATTTTCTTTTGCCGCACACATACTAAAAAGCGGCTGCACTCCGTCTGCTATGCCGGTGAGCATATTCTGAGCCGGATATACAAGATACGATATAACCGCATAACAAGCCACCGTCCTGCTGCCTCCATATGAAAGACATTGATAATTTGTCAATGCAAGTACCCAGGTAGGAAGAAGTGAAATTCCAAATGAAGCTATACCGCCTAAAAAAATCTTTTTTATATAACCTGACCTTTTTTCTTCTTCACATCCTTCTTTAATAATTTTCTCAATATTTCCCGAATATATTTTTTCTGATTTTTCTTCTATAAACTTATCCGATAATATTTTATTTCCCACTTTTTTATAACAACTTAAACCACCCGTATTTTCCGCTTTTTCTTCCACATCTTCTCTGCTTAATGCACCTGATTTTTTTATGCTCACACCTGCTATAACACTTGTTACCACCTGTGAAAGCACCGTTCCAAGTGCCGCTCCTCTCATTCCCATCTGAAGTACAAAAATAAATATCGTGTTAAATACAAAATTTGAACAGACACCACTTATCGTTGCTGCCATAGCCTGTATTGGCATATTAAGATTTCTGACTATCGGGACAAGTCCTGCTCCAAATATCTGTAAGAGTGCCGCTGCCGCTATTATCCTAGTATATTGTACCGCAAGCGTATGCACCTTCCCCTCTGCACCGAGTATTTTCATAAGATACGGTGCTGTCATTTCAAAAAATACACTGTATAAAATACCTGCACACGCCAAAAAGACAAAAGCATTTTTTAAAAATTCTTTTGCCTCTTTTTCATGTTTTTTTCCAAGTGCGGAAACATAATTTATCCCACATCCTACTCCTATACCTATACCGCTCGCAAGGATAAACGCTGGCACAGGCCATGCAATATTTATTGCTGCAAGTCCGTCCTCACCTATATTTCTGCCAATAAATAAACCGTCTATTATCGTGTTAAGTCCGCTTATTACCATACATACCATTGCAGGTATGCAGTTTCTAAGCACTTCTTTTTTTGTATTTTTCATCTTATTGCTTTTTCCGTTTCTATATCAAAGAAATGAATTTTTGACTCATCAAATCCAAAGTGATACTCCTCGCCTTCTCTGAAATCACCATTTCCCTCAATGCGTATTGTTACATTACTATTAAATTTATTTTCACTCTCAATCGTATCATTCCAGTTTTTTGCAACATTTTCATTTGAAGAAATTTTCTCATTTTCAATACTATCACTTTCGCCAGCCGTTTCCAAGTGCAAATATGAAACTGCCCCATCCGGCTCATAAACTTTTAATCTTGCTGCAAGGCTGCTCTGAAACATCTCATCATCCATACCCTTTACCTGTAAAAATATGTCTTCAGGTCTTATTCCAACATAGACTTCTTTATCAAAATATCCTCTTTTTCTCAAAAGTTCAGCATTTTTTTCTGACAGTCTGTATCTTCCAAGTCCACCGATAAAAAGCATTACATTCTTTTTTTCCTGAACGACTTTTGCTTTCCAGACATTCATCTGTGGGGTTCCTATAAACTGTGCTACAAAAAGATTTGCCGGTTTGTTATAAAGTTC
>ERZ791607.1983-NODE-1983-length-12687-cov-5.732505_pt1 | contig 12687 bp, 10 predicted proteins | sample MGYA00509964_ERZ791607 | MGnify/ENA primary metagenome ERZ791607 (study PRJEB30046, sample SAMN00791907) | human gut metagenome | study: EMG produced TPA metagenomics assembly of the A metagenome-wide association study of gut microbiota in type 2...
GCATAGGCAATGGCCGAGCAGATGGAGTCGGTGTCCGGGTTGCGATGCCCGATGACAACGACCTTATGCGCAGTTTGCTGCATACTTTACCCCCTTATGGGTCCTCAACTTCTTATCATATATCTTATCATTTACCAAGACAGCGCCCCTCTCCTGCACAGCGGGGCGGGCTGCAACCTTATTTTAACACAACTGTGCCCATGGGTAAAGGGCACGAAACGCGGCGGGCTGTTGCTTTTTGGCACTTTCTTGTATACAATCTCTTGCATTTCGACAGCATCCGCTGTATGATAGAAGCATTCGAGCTTTTTTGTCATTTGCAACGGAGGACAGCATGAAATCGTCCAAATTCACATCCACTCCCCTGTTTCCACGGCAGGCGCTGGTGGCGCTGCTGCTGCCGCTGATCGCGGAGCAGGCGTTAAGCGTGACCATCGGTCTGGCGGACACTTTGATGGTATCCTCGGTGGGCGAGGCCGCCGTGTCCGGCGTGAGCCTTGTGGACAGCTTCAACACCCTGATGATCCAGATCATGAGCGCACTGGCCACCGGCGGCGCGGTGGTCACCAGCCAGTACATCGGCCATCAGGAGCCGAAAAACGCCAAGGCGGCGGCTGCGCAGATTTTATTCGTGCTGTCCAGTTTCAGTGTACTGGTGGCGGCAGTGGTCATCGGTGGGCGGCACGCCATCCTGCGGGGCATCTTCGGCTCCATTGACGCGGATGTGATGCGCTACGCCGAGACCTATTTCCTGCTCTCGGCCCTGAGCTATCCCTTTATTGGCGTGTACAACGCCGGTGCGGCTCTGTTCCGCGCCCAGGGCAACAGTAAGATCAGTATGCTTTCCAGCCTGGTGATGAACGTGGTGAACATTGGCGGCAACGCCATCCTGATCTACAGGTTTGGCATGGGCGTGATGGGTGCGGCCACCGCCAGCCTCGTGAGCCGGATGATTGCCTGCTTCACCGTGATGTTCCTGCTGCAGAAGCCGGAATGTGCGCTGCGCATCGACCACCTCACCGACCTGAAGCCAGATCTCGACCTCATCAGGCGCATCCTGAAAGTCGGCATTCCCGCCGGCATCGAGAACGGCATGTTCCAAATCGGCAAGCTGTCGGTCTCCAGCCTGACCAGCACGCTGGGCACCGCCGCCATTGCCGCAAACGCCGTGGCAGGCAACATCTCCAGCTTCCTGAACGTGCCCGCCTCCGCCGTGGGCATCGGCGCGCTGACCGTTGTGGGTCAGTGTCTGGGTGCCGGGGAAAAGGTGCAGGCCAAGCGCTATTCCCGCCTGCTGCTCCTGACCGCCTACGCCGGGGACTGGGTGATGAATCTTTCCGGCCTGTTCTTCCTGAACAAGCTGGCGCTCTCCTGGTTCAACCTCTCGCCGGAGGCCTACGGCATGGCACTGGAATTGATGGTCTGGTTCAACGTTGTATCGCTGATCCTGTGGCCCTCCAGCTTCACCCTGCCCAACATCCTGCGCGCCGCCGGAGATGCCGCCTTTACCATGACGGTCAGCGTCATCTCCATGTGGGTGTTCCGGGTGGCCTTCTGCTACCTGATGGTGCTCAAGTTCCACTGCGGCCTGCTGTTCATCTGGCTGGGCATGTTCCTGGATTGGGCCATGCGCTCGCTGTTCTTCTGCGTCCGCTTTGTCCGCGGCAGGTGGATGGAACAAAAGGTGATCTGAGTTTCTGTATATCCGGCCCTCCCCGCCATTGCATTTTTGGCGGGGAGGATTTTTTGTGCAGGAAACCTGCATCCCGTCTCGTATCAATAGGCAGAAGCGTCTCTCCCCTGCATCCGCTTCCCCAAAGCATACCAAATTCCGCGCGGATGTGTTCACGATTTTGTCAGCTTTTTGTCTTGTTTTCTTCGTCTTTGCGCGGTATAATCATACGCTGCAAAGAACTTTAGGCGGGGCTGCGGCCCCCATTCCAGAAAAGGAAGTGTGTTCCATGCGCAACTGGTTTTCCCGCCATCCCGTTTCGTTCATGGCGTTTTATCTCCTGTTTTACCTTTCGGCGTTCCATTGGCTCGAAGTCCATATTGCCGTGCCCGATGTTCTGGTGCACTGCCATCTGGATGACCTGATTCCCTTTTGCAAATATGCCATCGTGCCCTACTTTGCGTGGTTTTTGTGGATCCCGTTCACCCTGTTCTACCTGCTGTGGAAAGCGCCCCGGGCCGACTTCTGGCGGCTCTGCCTGCCCCTGTTTGCGGGCATGACCATTGCGCTGGCCTGCTATGTCATCCTGCCCACCGGGCTGGATCTGCGGCCCTACCGGGTGTACGGCAGCGACATCTTTGCTCAGGCCGTGCGGATGCTCTATGCCACCGACACGCCCCTCAATGTCTGCCCCTCCATCCATGTGTTCAACTCGGTCACCCTGATGATGGCCTATTACCGCAGCCGCATCTTTGAAACGCCGGGCCGCCGCTGGATGCGGCCCGCTTCCGCCGTGCTCTGCGTTTCCATCATTGCGTCCACGGTCCTGCTCAAGCAGCACAGCTGCATTGATGTATTGCTGGGCATCCTGCTGGCCATGGCGCTGGATACGGCCATGACCGCACTGGAACGCAGCGACGCAAGAGCCTTGCAGCGGCTGTGAATCTGTACGGAAAAACACCCATGCCGGTGCTGGCATGGGTGTTTTTGCATTTTGGGGTATTACGGAGCTGGGGCAGTGAACTCTTTCAGGTGCGCTGTATCCAGCTCTTCGGCATCTTTGGCCGCCGATGTATAGGAAATTTTCAGATATTTCAGGGCCGTATCGTTTGCCAGCAATTTTTTGCAGGTTTCCGTATCAAACGTGGAATGATTGGTCAGATCCAGCCAGATCAGCTGCGGCATCCGGGTCAGGGGGGTATAATCCATGTTCTTATATCTTTCCCGTGCACCCTGAGAGAGGGACATACTCAGATACTGCACACTGCTCTCCGCCAGCGGGGCAAAGCTGTCGATCTCCGGCCCTTGGCACAGCTGCAGAAAGCTCAGATTTTCCATCTGCTTCAGCGGTTCCAGCGAACCGATCCGGGTCACGTCCAGTCTCAGGACCCGCAAGTCAGCTCCGGCCAGCTGGGTCAGATCGACCTCACTGCCGGTGATCCACAGCATCTTCAGCGACTTCATCTGCGCCAGCGCCGAAAGGTCGGAGACATTGGAATCCGCCCGGATCCCGTCACTGCCATACTTCAGCTCTACCACGGAATCCAGCTTTGCAAAGGTCGGGAATGCGCTGCTCTCCACACTGGGCACACTCAAAAGCATCAGATTTTTGCATTCTTCCAGACCTGTCAGATCTGTAATGGGTGGGGCTCCCCTTCTATTATTGACCGACAATACCTGCAAGCTGTCAAAATGCCGCAGGTCTGCCAGAGAGGTCACCGGATCATACGTTCCCTCTACCCTGACCGCACAGGCTTCCAGCTGATCATTGCCATTAACGGTTCCCCCAATATCTTCCCCGTCCGGTGCATCTTTGACGAGGAGATCTTTCACGCCGGTTCCGGAATTTATCGTGACTCGCTGATAATCCCAGACATCGCTGTGATAGATATCCCCCTTCGGGCGGTCAAGCCATTTCCGGACGTGCTGCTCCATCACAGGGTCCTGCCACTCAATGACATAGTCCTCCCCATGCTCGGCGTGACTGGCCGGAACCGCAAGTGTTGTCTGCTGAACGAAAACATCCTGCATTTCCGAGCGGAAAGGTCCCGGTCTCAGATTCAAAGAGCTTGCACATGCGCTGAACAAAAGCATTGCACAGATTGGCAGGCTCAAAACTTTTAATACTTTACGCATAGCAGGGCTCCTTTCTGTTTCGGCAAAATCTCTAGTTATATTTTACTATAAATTGTTTTTTTGTAAAGAAAAACCCACGATCTTTGCACGGGCATGGCAAAGATCGCGGGTTCGCTTAAAACAGATTTTCCGGCAGGCAGATATCCTGCTTAGGCACCTTGTCCCAGGAAAAGTCTGGGATCAGGCTTTCCGGAGTGCGGGGAGCCAGTTCAGGTTGGAGACCATAGGCAAAGGCAAGCCTGCCCACGATCTCTTCCGCCGTATACTTTGCCCGGAGATTTTCCAGGCTCTGGTCCCCGTCCCGTTTGGACAGGCGGCGGCCATCCGGGGCCAGCAGGAGCGGACAGTGGGCGAACTGCGGCGCTTTCAGACCCAGCAGACGGTAAAGATAAAGCTGCCGGGCGGTGGAAGAGAGCAGGTCCGCGCCCCGCACCACCTCCGTCACGCCCATGCGGGCATCGTCCACCACCACAGCCAGCTGGTAGGCAAACACGCCATCGGCGCGGCGGAGGTAGAAATCCCCGCAGTCGCGGAGCAGGTTCTCGGTGTGGGGGCCCATACAGCCATCGGTGAAGGTGATGTCCTCATCGGGCACCATGAGACGATAGGCCGGGGCTTTCTTTTTGCGCTTCTCGGCGATCTGCTCCGCTGTCAGCCCCCGGCAGGTGCCGGGATAGATGACGTTGCCATCCGACGTATGGGGCGCGCTGGCGGCATGGAGCTGGGCACGGGAGCAGAAGCAGGGGTACACAAGGCCCTGTGCTTCCAGTTTGTTATAGCTCTCGGTGTAGATGGCGGCGCACTCGCTCTGGTAATAGGGGCCGTTGGGGCCGCCGCTGCTGCCGCCCTCGTCCCAGACAAGGCCCAGCCAGCGCAGGTCCTCTTCCAGTGCGTCGGCATATTTGCGGGGGCAGCGCTCGGCATCCAGATCCTCAATGCGCAGAACGATGCGCCCGCCCTGACTTCTGGCGCTGAGCCAGGCCAGCAGGCTGCAGGCCAGATTGCCCAGATGGAGCCGACCGCTGGGGCTGGGGGCAAAGCGCCCGGTCACAGCGCTCACAGGCCCAGCTTCCACTCGCCGTCCACAGGCTGGGAGATGGGCGTGTTATAGAACTCGGCCACGGCCTTTGCCATGTACTCGGCATCCTTGCAGCTGGCGGTCTCCATTGCGGAATGCATGGCCAGCTGTGCCAGACCGATATCCACCATGGGGATCAGGATCTGGTGGCCCAGCAGGTTGCCCAGCGTGGAGCCGCCGGGAACATCCGCGCGGTTTGCGGCCACCTGCACCGGCACACCGGCCTTTTTGCAGATCTCGGCAAAGGCAGCGCCGGTAAAGCCGCTGGTGGTGTAGGTCTGGCGGGCATTGTACTTCAGCAGCACACCGCCGCCCATGACCGCCACGTTGACGGGATCGCTCTTTTCGGGGTGGTTGGGGTGGGTGGCGTGGCCATTGTCGGCGCTCAGCAGCAGGCTGTTGGTGCAGGCGCGGATGCTCTGCTCCCGGGTGACCCCCAGTTTTTCCTCAATGCGGGCCAGCACGTTGGCCATCAGGGTGCCCTGTGCGCCCTGCCGGCTGGAGGAGCCCACCTCCTCGTTGTCGAACATGACCCACATATCACCCCGGCCTTCCTCCTCGCCGCGGCCCTGCAGGAAGCCCCACAGGGTGGTGTAGGCGCATTCCAGGTCATCGATGCGGCCGGACATGAAATATTCGCCCTTCAGGCCCACGCGCTCGGCCTTTTCGCGGGTGCAGAGCACCAGGTCAGCATCCACGATGTCCTCAGCCTTGACCCCGGCTTCCTCAGCCAGAGCGTCCCGCAGGGTGGAGCCTGCCTCACCAAAGATGGGCTGCAGATCCACCTGAGGGTTGTACTTCATGCCGTTGTTCAGGTCATGGCTGAAGTGGATGCAGAGGTTTGGGATGACAGCCAGCGCCCGGTCGGGGTGGACCAGCAGGCTCCGGATGCCATTCTCCGTGCGGACCAGAATGCGGCCCGCCACGCTCAGGGGACGGTCCAGCCAAGTGGGCATGATCATGCCGCCGTAGCCCTCGGTCTCCGCCTTGGCAAAGACCGTGTCCTTGCCGCCATCCAGCTGCTTGATGCGCCAGGTGGGAGAATCGCTGTGGCTGGCGGTGACATGCCAGCCGGTCAGCTCACCCTTGGGCATCCGCCATGCCAGCACAGCAGAGCCGTTGCGGGTGGTGTAATATCTGCCGCCGGGCACCAGCTCCCAGGCTGCGCTCTCGGGGCAGTTCTGGTAGCCGTTCTCTTCCAGGAGCTTCACAGCCGCAGCCGTGGAGTGGAAGGCGCTGACACCGGCGTTCAGGAAATCGAAGAGACCTTCGACGGAAAAGGTGTTATTCTGCATTTTATGTTCTCCTTTATTTTCAGGTTATCCGCTGCTAAACCTCTCCGTCATTGCTTCGCAATGCCACTTGTCCGGGTTGCGGCTCCCAACATTCACTTCGTGCAAAGTATTGCACTTGTGCCTTGTTGGCCGCTGCCCCAACAACAACTCCCTTCATCCGCCACTGGCGGCGGTTGTTGTTGTTGCCTAATAGGAGAGGCAGGGGCCTTTCTTGGCTCCCCTGTTAGAGGAGCTGTCGCCGCAGACGACTGAGAGGTTTCGCCACAATTATACCGTTTCTCTTATCAAAATGCAATCACACCGGGGCCATCTCGGCAAGCTGCTGTTCAAGCGCATGGCGGAGCTGGGCGGCGTGCAGGCCGCAGACCAGCTGGACCCGGGTGCCCTGCACCACAAGACCTTTATGGGGCAGGGCGAGCAGAGCCCCCATATCCAGCAGCGAAGCATCCCGCACCGTGAGCCGGAGGCGGGTGAAGCAGTTTCCCAGCTGGGCGATGTTCTCCGGCCCACCCAGCGCGGCGATGAACCGGCACACCTCCTGCGGGTCGGCGTACGGGGACTGGTCTGTGGAAGGGGCTGCTTCCCGGCCCGGGGTGGGCAGATCCTTTGCTTTGATCAGGATGCTGAACACGGCAAAGTAGGTCAGGATCTCCGCAAGGCCCAGCAGATAGAGCAGAGGCAGATTCTGCAGCTGCTCCCCGGCGCTCAGGTTGAACACCAGCGACCCCAGCAGGTTGGAGGTAAAGGCCCGGACATGCAGGACATGGAGCAGCACCATAAAGCCGCCCGTAATGACCGCATGGGCCACCCAGAGCAGGGGCGAAACGAAGCAGAACAGAAAATCAATGGGTTCGGTGATGGAGGCCACCGAGGCCGTAACCGCCAGCGGGATCATAGCGGCGGCGGTACGGGCACGGTTCTCCCTGCGGGCCGTGAAGATAAAGGCCGCCGCAATGCCCAGATAGCCAAAGGTCTTGGTGAAGCCGGTGTACATCCAGACGATGCCGTCCGAGAGGGGCAGGCCCATGGTGTACTCGGTCATGCAGACGGCGTAAGCGCCTGTGTAGGTCACAGAACCCACAGTCAGGCTGCCGCCCAGCGAAGAGAACTGGAAGGGCATATAGATGAGGTGATGCAGGCCGGTGGGGATGAGCAGCCGTTCCAGAAAGCCGTAAAGGAACACACCCGCGTTCCCTGAAGCCGCGATCCAGCCCGTGAGGGCGCTGACCGCCCGCTGCAGCGGCGGGCAGACGAAGCAGAACCCCAGCCCCAGTGCCACCGCCAGCGCCGACAGCCACAAAAACGACCACCGCAGACCTGAATAGAGCTGGGTGATCATGCCATAAAACTGCTTTTCGCAGGTGCGGTTGAAAAGCCACGCCGCCGCAAAGCCCAGCACGATGCCGCTTGCCACGCCGGTGTCCACCACCTGAATGCCCAGAATGGTGGTTTGGCCCGTGCCCGCAAGGCCGGTCATCCCGTTGGGCTGGGCAAGCAGTCCCAGCGCTTCCAGCGCGGTGTGGTTGGCTGTGAGGAACACAAGGTAGGCCATCAGCGCCAGCAGGGCGGCATCCTGCTTTTCGGTTTTGGCGCGCACGGCAGCCACCCCCACGCAGAGAATGACGCTGAGGTTGTTGATGAGCACCATCATCCCGTTATAGAGCAGCTGACCCACCAGCTGCAGCGGAGCCCACTGCAGCACCGGCAGTGCCTGACACAAGGGCTTGCTGGTGAGCAGCGCCCCCAGCACCAGCAGCAGGCCCGCCGCCGAAAGATAAGACAGCGGCGACAGCAGCGACTGTGAAAAGCGTTCCAGCTGCCGCAGGAATTTCTGCATCCGTTTCTCCCCCTTTTTCCGGTTCTTCACTCATTTCTCCCAGTTTGACCATGGCCGGATTATACGCGCCAGCGCAAAAAATGTCAATCCCGCCCGACTGAGAAAAAAAGGACAAAAGTTTGTATAGTTTGCACAGCCGGAGTGAAAAATCGTCCTGCGCACGCCGATTGACAACAGCCCGGCAGAACAGTATACTAGAAATGTACCAGAGCAGTTTCTCCGGCAGATGGGCCGGAACACGATAAAAGGAGGCTTTCCTATGATTCGCAAGCGTATTCTTTCCCTGCTGGTCTGCGCCGCCCTGCTGTGCGGCGTGCTGGCAGGCTGCAGCACCTCTTCCGGCAGCACTGCCGCTTCCAGCTCTTCCGCTTCTGCAAGCGAGAGCATCCCCTCTTCCACTGTGACCGCCGACACCGGCAAGGTGGGCCCGCTGGACGCAGGCGAGAATTCCCTGTTTTCCCTCTCTGACCCGGACGATGCCTTTGCCCCCTGCCTCGGCTGGGGCCCCGGCGTGTCCGGTTGCTCGCTGAAATCCGTCATCGCGGCGGCTTCCCTGCTGAAATGGGCCGATGGCTGCAACATGAGCATCCAGCCGGTCAGCGACATCAAAGCTGCCTATACCCAGTGGTTCGACAGCCTGAGCGCCGATGACCAGCAGAGCTTTGCCGATGCCTGGCCGCTCATCAAGGCCGATGCCGAGACCCTGCTGACCGACAAGGACAGCATGACCGGCCGCATTGAGGATGCCGGTCTGGATGCCAAAGAGCTGCCCGGCTGTTCCGAGGAAAACTGGAAAGCCCTGGCCGATGTCATTGACGTACTGGTCCCGGCTTCCAGCGAGTATTGAGCGTCCTGTCTGCCCCTGAATGCAAGAGACATAAAAATAAGCCCGACGTTGTCGGGCTTATTTTTATGTTCAGATCTTCTTCAGGGTGTACTGGCGGGTGCCCATGCCGATCTTTTCGGCCTGCTCCAGCGTTGCCTTCCACTCGACATTGGGGTTGGAATCCTTGAAGTTGTCGTGGTGGCAGTTCCAGCCTGGCTTTGCAAGGTTCTGGCCCAGCTGGCTGTTGGGCAGGGGCTGTGCGTTCAGGCAGGCATCGGCACAGGCCTGATCCAGCGCCACGGGGTCAAAGGAGGCGAACATGCCGATATCCGGCAGGATGGGGGCATCGTTCTCGCCGTGGCAGTCACAGTTGGGGCTGATATCCTGCACCAGGCTGATGTGGAAGCAGGGGCGGTCTGCACAGACGGCGGCGGCATACTCTGCCATCTTGCGGTCCAGCTCCTCGTTGGCGCTGCTGTCGATGGAATAGATGGCATCGAAGTTGCAGGCACCGATGCAGCGGCCGCAGCCCTTGCACTTTTCGTAATCAATGACCGCTTTGTTGTTCTCGTTGTAGCGGATGGCATCGGAGCCGCACTCCTTGGCGCAGCGGTGGCAGCCGCGGCAGAGCTCCTCCTGCACGGCGGGCTTACCGGAGGAGTGCTGCTCCATCTTGCCCGCACGGGAACCGCAGCCCATGCCGATGTTCTTGATGGCTCCGCCGAAGCCGGTCGCTTCGTGGCCCTTGAAGTGGGTCAGGCTGATGAAGATGTCGGCATCCATAATGGCGCGGCCGATCTTGGCGGTCTTGCAGTATTCGCCGTTGGGCACGGGCACCTCAAGCTCATCGGTGCCGCGCAGGCCATCGCCAATGATGATCTGGCAGCCGGTGGTCATGGGCCAGAAGCCGTTTTCCTGCGCGCAGCTCAGGTGCTCCAGCGCGTTCTTACGGCTGCCCGGGTACAGCGTGTTGCAGTCGGTCAGGAAGGGCTGGCCCCCCTGCTCCTTGCACAGGTCTGCCACTACCTTGGCGTAGTTCGGGCGCAGGAAAGCCAGGTTGCCCAGCTCGCCAAAGTGCATCTTGATGGCCACGAACTTGCCGTCCATATCAATGCTCTTGATGCCCGCCGCAATGCACAGGCGGCGCAGCTTTTCGGTCAGGCTGGTGCCCACAGGACACCGGAAGTCGGTGTAATATACAGTCGATGCTTCCATAGGGATCTCCTCCGTTTTTGACGATTTCAGGCGCGGCACTCTCCCGCCGCCGGGTTCTCTCTTTATGGCTCCAGTATAGCACAAGGCCAGGGCCGGTGCAATTGCCCCAGGGCGCAAAAAAGCCGCCCGGGCGGGCGGCTGGGGTGTTTGGGGAGCGATTTACGCAATGGCCGTGATGGCGGCCACGGCCAGGACGATCAGGCCCAGCACGATGCGGTAGAGGCCGAAGAACTTGAAGTTATGGCGCTTGACGTAGTCCATCAGGAAGCGGATGGCAGCAAGGCTGACCACAAAGGCGACCACGCAGCCCACAACGAGGACAGCGATCTCGGTGCCGGTCATCGCAGCGCCGGAGAGGACGAACTTGACCACCTTGAGCAGGGACGCGCCCGCCATAACCGGGATGGCGAGGAAGAAGGTGAACTCGGCCACACAGGCACGGGACAGACCCAGCAGCAGGCCGCCCACGATGGTGGCACCGGAGCGGGAGGTGCCGGGGATGATGGCCAGCATCTGCCACACGCCGATGATGAAGGCTTCGCGGTAGGTGATCTGTTCCAGCCGGGTAACATGCGGGGCGGTGCGGCGGTTCTCCACAAGGATGAAGAGGACACCGTACAGGATCAGCATGGCGGCGACCGTAATGTAATTGTAGAAGCGGTTCTCAAACCAGTCGTCCAGCGGGCTGATGATGAGCACCGGGATGGTGGCGGCCACCACCTTGAACCAGAGCTGCCAGACGGCAGGTTTGGAGCAGACGCGGCCATGGCGCAGGCCGAAGGGCCAGAGCTTATTCCAGAACAGCACCACCACAGCCAGAATGGCACCCAGCTGGATGACCACGCGGAACATGGACATGAATTCCTCGCTGGCGTTGAACTTGACCACCTGCTCCACCAGGATCATGTGGCCGGTGGACGAGATGGGCAGCCACTCGGTAATGCCCTCCACAATGCCCATCAGGATGGCTTTCAGTATTTCAAGAAACATGGGTTCTCCTCCCTGCAAAGCGGCACAGGCGCTCTGCACACATTCAGATTGGGTTCGCTTTCCAGTATATCATATTCTGAGAGCCTGCGCACGAAAAATCGCAAATTTTATACAGGAGCACTGTCTGCTTTTTCTGTATTTATCTGCCGCCGGAAATATGCTATACTGGACACAACGTTTTTCCCTGTGTTTCCTTCTGACACGGACTGCCGGGCCAGACAACAACAGATTTTGAACAATGAGGTGACATCCATGAATATTCTGGTGATCGGCTGCGACCAGGTGGGCGCGGCACTGGTGCGGGACCTGGAACGCATCGGCCATGATATTTCCCTGGTCGAAAAGGACCCTGAGCAGCTCAAGCGGCTGGACAGCTTTGATGATTACTCCTTTGGCGGCACAGCCCTTGTGGGCGACCCCACCGACCCCGACATCCTCAAGCAGGGCGGCGTGGAGAACTGCGACGCGGTGGCCGCCGTGAGCGAGGATGACTCCGTGAACCTGATGGCTGCACAGATCGCCAAGAACATCTTCCGGCGCGAAAAGGTCATCTGCCGCGTCTCTGACCCGCATTTGCAGGTGCTCTACCACAAGACCTACGAGCTGGACACGATCTGCCCCACCATCCTGACAGAACAGGCCGTGTTCCGTGCGCTGGCGAAATAATGGAAACTGGCTCACCCTCTCAGTCAAAGCCTGACGGCTTTGCCAGCTCCCCCAAAGGGGGAGCCAAGAGCTGGTTCAGGCAAAGTTTCTATATACTTTAAGTATTATGAGGTTTTTATATGAAAGTTTGTATTGCAGGCGGCGGGCGTGTTGGGCGGTATCTGGCCCAGAGCCTGCTGATGTCCACGGCCGAGCCCGTCTATGATGCCAGCACCAAATCCTGGTATTCCATCCTGAAGCAGGGCGCAGGCCTTGCCAACGTTTCCAATGCGATCCATGCCGAGAGCTACGTCCTTGTGGACGGCCAGCCCGACGGCAAGGTCAAGGTGGAGCTCGGCGACGATCCCGACAAGACCGGCGAATATCAGATGACGTTCCGCGTGGTGAACTTCGGCACGGAGCCGCTGCAGTACGCCATCACCCCGACCGTCCTGACGGAAAACGCCGAAACGAAGGGCGATTACGGTAACGTACAGGTCTATTTTGCCACGCAGACCTCGCGCGATATCACGGCGCAGACGACATGGACGACGGACTGCACCAATAACGTCGTGACCGTTCCCGCCAAGGGCACGGCAGATGTGACCGTGACAGTCAAGCTCTCCGACGCACTGCGCAAGGAGCTTACGGACACGTTTGAAAACGGCATTTACATTGAGGGCTACATTACCCTGAAGCAGCAGGCAACGGCCGAGGGCGTCACAGGCTGCAACCTCTCCATTCCCTACCTTGCCTTCTACGGCGACTGGGATCAGGCCCCGGTCATCGACATCGGCTACTACTGGCAGAAGCTGCAGGGCGAGCCGAACTGGGCCAGCCAGTACCTGAACTACGGCGGCAGCATGCTCTCCGGAACGGGCAGCTTCTATGTGTTCGGCGGCAACCCCTATGCGCCGGAGCTGGCCTACTATCCGGAGCACAATACGCTCTCTCCCCTGCGCACGGACGGCTATTATGACAAGGTCGACCTGA
>ERZ791607.1990-NODE-1990-length-12668-cov-2.905653_pt1 | contig 12668 bp, 7 predicted proteins | sample MGYA00509964_ERZ791607 | MGnify/ENA primary metagenome ERZ791607 (study PRJEB30046, sample SAMN00791907) | human gut metagenome | study: EMG produced TPA metagenomics assembly of the A metagenome-wide association study of gut microbiota in type 2...
CTGAGACTTTTTTTGTTCCCGCAACTGTATAGTATCTGCATTTTCTTTTATAACAGGACTACAACCTGATAATATTATCAACAATACCATTAAATTTATAAATATAATATTTTTCATAAAAACCTCTATAGAAAAGTATAAAGTACACTAAATGTGTACTTTATACTCTTCTTATATTAAACTTAATTAAAATTTATATCTCATACCTACCATATAACAACGACCAGGTTGTGGTGCTGCGCCAATTCCATTATATGCACTATAAGCATTTTCATATGCTTCATTAGTTAAGTTAGTAATAGTTACATATGCTGTTGTATCATCATTAATTTCATAATTTAAGTTCCAATCAAGTACAAAGAAATGCTTATCTGTAAATGCTGTTGTATCCATACCAGTATAATAATTAGCTAATAAACCTGTATACCATTTACCATTTTCATAAGATAAGTTAGCAATATAATGATTCGCCGGACGTAAAGCATTTATCATTGTATTAACATTAGAATTATCATCTAAATTAATATCTGGGTCAAACTGCATACCGTCTTTTGCTTTCCACTCATCTTTCATATGACTATATGCTAAGCTCAAATTCCAATGATCATCAAATTGATGGTCCATTGTTAAATTAATAGACTTTTTAGTTTCTTGTGCATTAACATTTTTATTTACAAAATCTTTGTCAACGTCAGACCATACAGAATAATTAGTAATAGCATTATCCATATCAGTCCAATCATAATGAAGTGCTACACTCGTTTTATCATCAATATCTTTGCGTACACCAAACGTCCATACATCTCCTTCTTCATCTTTTAAAGGAGCTCCATTTGGTGTATCTTTTCCATAATCTGCTGATTTTATTGGTCTATATACACTTGCCCATCCTAAATATGCACTAGTTGTATCATCAAAAGCATATTGTGTATTAATTGTTGGTGTAAAAATTATTGATGAAGTATTACCTTGAGATACTGTACCAGCATCATTTGTTTTATTAATACCCCGTTCTAAATCATATCCTTTTTCAGTTAGTCTTTGATGATATTTATCTTGTAATTCAGATAAATGTATTTTATCTTGCACAAATCCTAAAATGCTATCTCTTTCTACATGTGTAGTTTTCCACGTATTATCTTTTCTATTTAAACTTTTAGTATAAGTTTTAGCTTTGTCATAAGTTAAGCCAAATAATAAATCATTATTATCTATAGATTTACCATATTGAAGCTGTAATCCCTGATTTTTTTCATTATATAAAGTAGTAGGACCTGTTTTACTAAATTGATAATTATTTATAAAATCATCCCAAGCAGGAGAGCCTGGAAATGGCACAAAACTACCATCATCTGCTACCCAATCTGGATATCTATCAACACCCCAATAATGATGATCTTGATCATAAAAACGAATAAAGCTTTCCATACCATTTTCTTTATCAAATGTATATGTAATATCAATATCATTATTACGAAAAGCATTATATGAACCACTCAAAGCATCTAATACAAATAAATTTCTATAACCTGGATTCGTAGTATTACCAAATTTACCATCTTCGGTATCTTGAATAATTCTATTCCATTCTGTTTCATTCCAAAAACGATAATCCGGCGCAGTAATTGGATAGCCATCTTTGCCATTTCTATGATTATACCAAATACGTAGGTTTTCTGTATCACTAAAATCTTTATCTATGCGTATATTAGCGCCTTCTTCTTTAAATTCTGTACCCCTATAAGTATAATTTCCCCCAGTAAGACCATCTTTATATTTTGTATCGCCAGACATTTCACGATCCAATGATATAAAATATTTCCATGATTTATCATCACCAGCAGAACCAGAATAAGTTACATTATAATTATGTTTTTTCCATGAACCAGTAGAAAGATCAATAGTTCCTTGATTTTCATCTGCTCCTTTACGAGTAATAATATTAATTACTCCACCTGTAGCATCAGCTCCATAAACTGAAGCGCCAGGACCTTTAATTACTTCAATTTTTTCTACATTATTAATATTTACTACTTGATTTAAATCAACCATCGTTCTAGTCCCACTAGCATTAGAACTACCAAAACGAGTACTAGTAGCATTATCAACACGACGACCATCCACTAAAACAACTACACGAGAATCACCATTAATTGATAAACTATTATTATATGGTGCATAGCCATATTCTCCGCCCCTATATCCAGGGTTTTGAAAAGTCACACCAGGTATACGTTTAATAGCATCTGTTAAATCTTGATAATGACGTTTTTCAATTTCTTCACGAGTAATTACTTTTACATCTCCACCTGTACGATAATAAGACTGTTCTGTAATAGTATTACCAAATTGATCTTTTGTAGCATCCGCTTCTACTACTACAGCATCTAAAGTATATTCATTTAAATTTTCATCAAATGCCGCTTCGGAATATGTTGTCCAATTCATAATACCAAGAGTTACAGCAGCTACTAGATATTGTTTTTTTAATCTCATTTTTAAACCTGACTTTCTTAATTAATATTTCAAAAATTTACTCCATTTATATAAGAAAAATTATAAATAGCATCTACATTCCAATCAGTCCAATTACCATCAAATTTACCTAAATTAAAAGTAATTCTTTTTTTACTATTTGGTGCTATCTTGCACATAGGCATTTTTTCTGGTTGTCCTATATATTGATAAGAAGTTCCATCATTATTCATAAATGTAATAATAGCTGTGAAATTATTTAATCTAGTAATTTTCAAATCATTTCGTAAATTCTCAAATTCTCCACTCATACATAAATTTTCTCCATCTTTCCATACTTTATAAGTTTTCCATTCTAAAATCATAGTATCTGATGAAGTTTCTGCTGCAAAACTAACTGTTGGAAAAATCATTATCAATAATAAAAAAATAATACATACTTGTCTTTTCAAAAATATCCTCCTCTCTATTTAATTAATTATTATGGTGCTTTATCAAATATTATCATCAAAAATATTCTAATATTTAATAATGAACCAAATAAAAAACCTTTCTGCTTAAAATACAGAAAGGTTTTATTTATAAGTAAAAAATACCTTTTTGCTGTATGCAAAAAGGTATAGTTATACATATTCTTCACCATACCGTCTCTCGCAGTAACTTTTATTGGCTACTAAAATTAGGCAGTTCTTCTGGCTCTGCTTCACCGCTCATCTTGCCTTCCCAGTTTCCCAGTGACATATTTAAGACTCGCTCCACATTACAGCTACGGGATAGCACAGGTTTCACACCTGTTTCTCTATTAAGTATTGCTACACCTAACTTTATCTATATTTATCTTTTCATAGATTGTATTTATCTATTACAATTTTGCATTATAAATGATAATATAGTTAATGTCAATAAAAATTTAATCTAATTTTAATCTTTTATCAAATACTATTGTTTTTTTTTATAAAAAATGCTATACTTCTATGCAACAAATGAATAGTTCATAATTTAGGTGTACTTTGTACTTAATAGAGAAATCGGTATAAGCCGATGCGGTCCCGCCGCTGTAAAGATGAGCCTGCTGCAAATGCCACTGAGATTGATCTTGGGAAGGCGCAGCACGAGCGTTGAATCCTGAGCCAGAAGAACTGCCTGTTTGAATAAAGTGATATTCCTGCGAGCGACAGGAAGGTTACGCTTGAGTTTTTACCAAGTGCTTTTATGCCTTTCTCTTTTTGCAGAGAAAGGCATTTTTGTTAGAGGTATTATTTGCGTGGCCATGAAAGACTGGACGCAGATGATTGCTTCTATAAAAATAATAAAAAAATTTGGGAAAGGAAGTTGAGCATGTTGAACAAGAGTTTGGGTAAAAGTGTACTGATGACAGCACTCATAACTGGGAGTGTCATCTGGGGGGGCACGGTAGTACACGCGGAGGAACCGCAGCAGTTTTTATTGGATGAGTATGTTGTAACGGCTACAAGAATGGAAAATAAATTAGTTGATACTCCTGCCAATATGTCGGTCATAACATCAGAGGAGTTTGAAAAAAGAAACTATCAAAGCGTAAGTGAAGCTTTAGAAAATGTTCCTGGTGTTATTGTAAAACGCAGTGGATTTTTAGGTGGAGATCAACATATTTATTTAAATGGTGATGATAGAGTATTAATTATGGTTGATGGGCGAAGACTTAACCAGGATAAGGGAACTTCTGGACGTTCTGGTTTTGATATAACTAATTTGCCATCTCCTGATTTTATTGAAAAAATAGAGATTTTGAAAGGTGCAGGATCATCATTATATGGTTCAGATGCAGTAGGTGGTGTTATAAATATTATTACCAAAAGTGCCAATAAGAACTATGCAAAAATAAATATAAATACCGGCTCATGGGGTTCGCAAAATTACAGTGCTTTAGTAAGTGTGAAAAAAGGTAAAACTGGCGTAATCACAACGATAAACAAACAAAAGCAAAATTATGTAAAATACAAAGAAGCTGATTCCGGGGATAATGTTAAGTGGCCTAATTCTTCTAATAATATTATAGGCGCCACAATTAAAGTTGATCAGGAGTTTGACGATGATAAATTAGCAACGTTATATTTTGAGCACTCATTTAAAGATGGTGGCAAACCTTATTATGCTCCGGGTTTAGGTGGGTGGAATACTATTAAACCAGGAGCATCTGGTACTGATTTGAACAATAATATTTCAGGAAAATTTGAATGGGGACGTGGAGAAAAAAATACTGGGTTTATAGAAATATATAGAAATTATTATAGTGGCAATTTTTATGATAATAATAGTGACAGCAATTATTATGAAACTAAAGATGGTGTAGAAATTCAACAAACTTGGGAATTATCAAAAAATAATAAAGTAGTTGTTGGTGCTGATTGGCGAGAATCTGAGGTAAATAATCCTGGTACATATGGCGGTAAAATTGCTAAAATCAACAATAAGGCTATTTATGTACAGGATAGCTGGGATTTTGCCGATTCTTGGCTTTTAAATGCGGGGCTTCGGTATGATAAACATAATTTTTTTGGAAATAAAACTACGGCAAGTGTAGCAGTAAATAAAAAATTTAGTGAAGACAGTCATGCATATCTTTCTTGGGGGCAAATTTTTAATGCGCCACAGGCTAATGATTTATTCTATTATTCGCCATCAATCCCTGGGGTGTCAGGCGCGATGATAGGTAATGCCAAATTAAAACCTGAAACTGGTGAAGTTTGGACTATTGGCTATGATACAAAACTTAACGATAAAATACAATTGGGGATCAATGCATTTTACAGTGAACTTGATGATGCAATAAACTGGGCAGCTTTAGATCCAAATAATTTTTTAAGTGATTGGACAGTTGCTAATGTTGCTAAACAGAAAAAACGTGGTATGGAGTTTAATGTCAAACATAAGTTAACGGATGAGTTTTCAATAAATGGCAGTTATACCTATGTAAAAGTTGAGGAAGATAATAAGGATGGAAATGGATTTAAACGCGATGCTAATGTATCACCTAATCAGTATAAAATAGGCATAAGCTTTAATAAAGATAAATGGGATGCAGAATTATATGGACGTGGAGCTAGTGGTGCTGATAAAAGTAAATATGTAGATTCTAAGTATTTGACTTTAGATTTTTCTTTGCAATATAAAGTTCAAAAAGATTATAAAATTTATGCCAAAGCATATAATTTAACTAATGCTTCTTATGCTGAAACAGGTGGTGTTTCTAATGGCAAGTATTCTTTTCCTATGCCAGGACGCTCTTTCCTTATCGGTATGGAATACGCATTTTAAATAATGAAACGCAAATATATGGACTGGAGCATAAGCTTCGGTTCATATATAATTTGAAGGAGTTTTTATGAAAGTAGCATTATGTCATTTAGAACTTAGCAATGGTCCTGAGCAGAAAAATATAGAACTATTGGAAAAAGCAGTTCGAATTGCTGCTGAAAAAGGAGCTAATTGGGTAATTACTCCGGAAACAGCAGTGCAGGGGTATTACTTTTATAAATTAGAGCCAGAAACAAAAGTAGATAAACAACCGTCTTCTAAATTAAGTTTCTTATTATCATTAGTTAAAGACTATGGTTTATTTTTGTTTTTGGGGTGTGGTGAATACGATAGCGAATTGAACTGTAATTTTAATTCTTGTATTGTATTTGAACCAAGTGGAGAAATATGCGGCAGACATAGAAAAATTATTTCTCATGGTATCGGTGCTGAGTCTTGGGCGAGAACTGCAGATGTACTAAAACCTATCGATTGTTTGAATATTAAAGTTGGAGTGCTTGTATGTGCAGATGCATGGTACAGTGAACATGCTAAAAAGATGCAGAAAAAAGGCGCACAGATAATTATTGATATAGCAGCGTGGCCTCCAACGGAAGTTTGTGGCAATCCGTTAGGAGCATGGGAAAAATGTTCCTCTGTTACAGGATTACCAGTGCTGGTTTGCAATCAAACCGGAAAAACTGAATGGATGGATATGACTATTGGGCAAAGCGTCGTTATAGAGCATGGCAAAGTAAAATTTAGTTATAATGGGAAACAGGCAGTTTTATTATTCGAGTGGGATGAAGTTACAGGAATAGTTATATCAAAAAAATTTGAAGTTATTTTTATTTAAAATTTGACTATATACTTGGTATATAGTTTAATATGATATAGTAATTTAATTGTAATGAAATTCTTATGGATATTTCTTGCTATTATTGTGCTTTTAGGAGGAGTTATAGTGAAAAGAATGTCAGTATACCCATTTACAGCTATTGTAGGACAGGATGATATGAAAATGTCCTTAATATTAAATGTAATAAACCCGTCATTAGGCGGTGTTTTAATAAAAGGTGAAAAAGGTACTGCCAAGTCAACAGCAGTACGTGCTTTGGCCGAATTACTGCCGGCTATGGAAGCAGTACATGGATGTAAATTTCATTGTGATCCGGCAGATCCCAATCTGTTATGCGAAGATTGTGCATCTAAATATACTGAGGATAATAAATTAGTTGCCGATACCGTAAAAATGCGTGTGGTCGAGTTGCCTGTAAGCGCGACTGAAGATCGCGTTGTTGGTACTTTGGATATTGAACATGCGATTAAGCATGGCGAGAAAAAATTTGAGGCAGGTATTTTAGCTCAAGCCAATCGTAATATTTTGTATGTGGATGAAATAAATTTGCTTGATGACCATGTTGTAGATGTATTGTTGGATGCTGCAGCAATGGGAATCAATACAGTTGAGCGTGAAGGCGTTTCATATTCTCATCCGGCTCGTTTTGTTTTGGTTGGTACAATGAATCCTGAAGAGGGTGATATCCGCCCGCAGCTTTTGGATCGTTTTGGCTTGTCAGTAGTTGTTACAGGTGAGCATGATCCCGCGCAGCGTGTTGAGGTAATTAAACGTCGTTTGGCTTATGAGCAGGATGCCGATACTTTTATTGCCGGTTATCAGCATGATCAGGAAGAGCTGGCTGCAAAAATTACACAAGGCAGCAGTTTGTTACCTCAGGTAGATATCAACGAGGAACTTTTGGAAACTGTTGCTAAATTAGCTGTAGAACTTGGTGTTGACGGGCATCGCGCCGATATTACTGTAATTAAAACAGCTTTGACACTGGCGGCTTTTAATGGACGCAAAGAAGTGGAACTGGAAGACGTAAAAAATGCTGCCAAATTAGTATTGCCGCATCGTATGCGTCGTCGTCCTTTTGAAGAAGGACAATTGGATTGGGATAAGGTTGAAAGTATTTTGTCCTCTGGGGCTAAAGGAGCGTTATAAATGCTGACTAATGCTATTTATCCTTTTGTGGCAGTAGTTGGGCAGGAGCAGTTAAAAAAAGCTCTGCAGATCGCTTTAGTAAATCAAAAGGCAGGTGGCCTTTTGATTGGCGGTGAAAAAGGGACTGCTAAATCCACCTTGGTACGCGCTGCTAAAGAGATTATTGGCACACAGAAGATAGTGGATTTGCCGCTTAATGCTACGGAAGATATGCTTTTTGGTAGTATCGATATTGAATATGCTGTTAGTAAAGGCGAACGCAGATTTTTGCCTGGGATATTAAGCAGAGCTACAGGTAATATTTTGTATATTGATGAAGCAAATTTATTGCGGCAGGAATTGCTGACTGCAGTTTTGGATGTTAACGCTTCTGGTATCAATCAGGTTGAGCGTGATGGCATTTCTTTTACTCATTCTGTATCGTATACTGTTATTGGAACAATGAACCCCGAAGAAGGAGTTCTGCCAGGTCATATATTAGATAGGTTTGGTATGTATGTTGATGCCCAAAGTGAGAAAGATGTGGTAATACGCACAGAAATAATTAGACGTTCTCTTGCCTGTGGCTTTGATATACAAAGCTTCAGAAACAGTTATTTTAATGAAACAGAAAAATTAGCGGCAAAGATTGTTTTGGCAAGGAGCATTGTAGAAGAAATTGAAGTATCAGAAGCCATGATGCAGCTGGCGGCACAAATGTGCGCACAGGCTTTTTGTGCCGGTCATAGAGCGGAAATTTATCTTTTGGAAGCCGCTAAAGCTATAGCCGCTTTAGCGGAAAGAAATTATGTTTTACCTAAGGATGTGGAAGAAGCTGCCATGTTTGTGCTGCCGCATCGTATGCGGAAGCCACCAGAACAACAACAGGAAAATCCGGAGCAGCAGGAAGAAGAACAGCCTGATGAGAATGAACAGCAGAATCAAGATGAAAACGAGGATAATGATGAAGACTCAAAGGAGTCACCGTTGGCGCCACCACCGCTTGATGATAATGAAGACGATGGTGATGAGGAAGATAACAGTGACGATGATGAGAATCAGGATGACGACAAAGAAAAAGAAGAGCAGAGTCCTGACAATGACAAAAATCAGTTAGCACCGGAAGAACAGATTGCAGATATTGATAAAAATTTTAAGTTTCCTAAAATGGTTCTGGATTTAGGCAAAGATCGCAATGTCCGGCGTGGCAGTGGCAAACGCAGCACGACTAAAACAGATCTTAAACAAGGGCGTTATGTTAGGGCTGAAATGCCGAAAATAAAAGTGGAAGATTTGGCTTTTGATGCTACAATCAGGGCTGCGGCGCCGTTTCAGCGTCTGCGTGAAGATAACGGTTGCGCCCTGAATATTAAGAGTGAAGATTTACGGCAAAAAGTACGCGAAAAACGTATTGGCAATACATTTTTATTTGCAGTTGATGCCAGTGGGTCAATGGGAGCTCGTGAACGGATGCGGGCCGTAAAAGGCGCTATTTTCTATATGCTGCAGGAAGCATATCAGAAACGTGATCGTGTTGGTATGGTTGCTTTTCGCAGGCAAAAGGCTGAATTATTGCTGCCTATAACACGCAGCGTTGATCTTGCACAAAAGTGTTTGGCAGAAATGCCTACTGGCGGCAAAACTCCTTTAGCAGACGGTTTATCAACTGCGTTGGTAACTTTGGGAATGTTGAATAAAAAAGACAGCGAGTTAGAACCGATTCTGATTTTAGTAACTGATGGCAGAGCTAATGCCATAGAAGAAAACAGTGGTGATCCGGTAGAGAGTGCCTTAAAAATGGCTGAAAAAATTCGGAAGGCTAAAATTACCTCCGTTGTTATCGATACTGAAACAGATTTTATTAAACTGGGTGTGGCCAAAGCTGTTGCCAAAGCAATGGGAGCAACTTATTATAGCCTTCGCAGTTTATCTCAGGAACAGATTTTAAGAATAGTACGTAATTTAGATGTTTAAACAGGAGGTAAGAGGTAATATGATGAAAAAGTTAATAATGCTGCTGACAATTTGCATGATGTGCTTATTGGCGGTTTCAGCCAGTGCTGCAGAAAAGAATGATGAAGCACCACCTATCAATTGGGAAATTAGCATGATGCCCAAGCCTACGGCTGAGGAAATAGAAGCAGCACGTTGGTCAATTGTTTTAGAAAACACTATGGGCGTTTATGCATATGACATGGATTCACTGTATTTCCCAGAAGAAAAAAACGGGGTTGTAAACAAAGATTTAGTTAATGTTATTGTGAAAACTGTTTTTACAGACAAAGAATTACTAAAAAGAATGAATAAAACCTATGCAGAAAAACTGGCGAAAAAAGAAAAAGTTCAGTATTGTGAAATGCTGATGCAATTTAATGTGGCAGATAAAACCTATGGTGTAAAACAAATGGACGTTTATGGCAGCAAAGGAACGAAACTTGAAACTAAAATAAATAACGGAGAACTTATCCCTGTGCCAGAGAAAACGTTTGCAGAGGCGATGCTGGAAATTTGTTTGCAAGCAGTGAATAATACATCCGAAAATTAAAATATAAATCCTATTAATGATATAAAATATCAAAAAACTAAATATGAAATTAATAAGAAAAATAATTGGTACATTAACTTGAAATAATACTTAATATCATATATAATCTAGTATCATAACTAAATACTTATTGTCAGGTGACGTATGTCTTAATAGATAAGTTGGGTGTAATTCCTACACGATCCCGTCGCTGTAAAAGTGAGCGAATCCAAACTAATGCCACTGGAAATATCTGGGAAGGCTTGGATAAGCTATGAACTTAAGTCAGAAGAACTGCCTGATGATTACTTTACTACTGCGTGAGACAGTTAGGTAATGTGTCGGCTTCTTTTGTTTTTATAATTAAGTCGTTTAATACCTTTTGCCTTAGGTGAGAGGTATTTTTTATTTGTTTATTGCAATTAAAGGCCAAGTACTGTGCGGCCATAAAGAAAGGGTACAGGAAACGTCTTTATTTCAATAATATAAAAAAGTTGTGAAGGGAAGTTGAGTATGTTGAAAAAAGGTACGAGTAAGAGTGCATTGATGGTAGCGCTTGCAACTGGCAATGTCATATGGGGGGGCACTGTAGTACATGCTGAAGAACCAAGTCAAGCATTTACGTTAGATCCTATGATAGTAACAGCGCAGAGAATGGAAACGCGTGATTTAGATACACCAGCTGCTGTAACAGTAATTTCTTCAGAAGAAATTAAAAAGAGCGGTGCAGTAAATGTTGATACTCTTTTAGCCCAACAAATTGGGTTTAATGGAATGTCATATGGTCCTAATGGGCAAGAATATGGTGGCTCAGCTAGTAGAACAAAAATTCGTGGTTTGGATAAAGGCACATTGGTATTAGTAAATGGTGCTCCGATGAATTTGTTAAATTATAATGCGATATCCAATATTCCACTGGACAGCATAGAGAAAATAGAAATTGTTCGTGGCTCTAATGCAACTTTGTATGGGGCCGAAGCTATGGGTGGGGTAATTAATATAATAACAAAAAAAGCTTCTGGTTCTGCAAAAACAACAATATCCGGAACTATTGGTAATTATACAGATAAATGGTCAGTTGGCCATCAAAATGAATATTTTTCAGTTTATTATGATAAAGATTATTATGATGAAGTTAATCCTCAAACCCGTAAATTTCCTTATGGAGAATATGCAAGCTCATCAGGAAGCAAAAAAAATAATTATAATACTTTAGGAAAATCCAGAAAAGAAAGTATTTTTATTACAGGTAATATAGGGAAGAATTTGACGTTAAATTATAACCATTCAAAATCAGATCTTAATAGATTTCAGATAACTCGTTCTAAAGCAGCTGCTGATAAGCTAGGAACATCATATAAATATGACGATAATCGTGACACAGCTAGTTTAGTTTATGATGATACAAGTAACAAATTAAAATCTGTATTTTCTTTTAATAGCCGCTGGTTTACTTCAAATCAAAAAAAGAGTAATGAAAAAGAATTTTCAGTATCTGGTGGATCTTATAAAATGTTCAATATAACATCAGATACTCAGAAGGGTTGGTCTTTTAATGGAGATAAAGATAGCTTAATTGCGGGTATTGCAATTAAACGTGATTTTTATCAAAATTATAAATATACTTTTCAAAAGTCTGATAGAACAAGTTTAGGACTTTATACGTCTTATACTCACCAATTTGCACCTAAATTTAGTGCTACTTTGGGATTGCGTGGGGAAGCCATCAATGATTTTGATACAGACCAAAATGTATTTTTGCCACAATTACAAACATTATATAAATTTAATGAAAATTTGACTTGGTATACAAATATAGGTAAATCATTTATTATGCCTGCAATGAACAGCCAATTCTATACGACAGATAAAGATGCACACAACTTGAAAAAATCACGTGGGTTAAAGCCTCAAGAAGGTTGGACGTATGAAACTGGAATGAAAAAGATAACTAATTCGAGTTCTTTAAAACTTGCCGTGTTTAATATGGATATCAGTAATAAATTTGGATGGGCAAGCGAAGAAGAATTAGGTATAGGTACGAATACTAAGGCTGAAATACAAATTAATAAAGGCGATTTTCGGAATACAGGCATTGAAGTTGAATATACAAAATTAGTTGGCGATAATTGGCGATATAATCTTGGTGTTACCTATTCTAATCCAGAAATAAATGATTCTGGTGAATGGGTACAGGACAATGCCAGACTTCAATTTGTGGCAGGAATTGGATATCAGAAGAATAAGTTTAATGCAGGATTAAACTATCTTTTCTTAGGAGACAGGAATGATAGCTATTATCATGAAGTTACTTCTAGTGGTAATAGATATTATGCTCTTCCAAATAGAAATATAATGAATGCTACATTACAATACAGTGCAGATAAGAATAATTCTGTAGCATTA
>ERZ791607.1992-NODE-1992-length-12648-cov-1.802986_pt1 | contig 12648 bp, 10 predicted proteins | sample MGYA00509964_ERZ791607 | MGnify/ENA primary metagenome ERZ791607 (study PRJEB30046, sample SAMN00791907) | human gut metagenome | study: EMG produced TPA metagenomics assembly of the A metagenome-wide association study of gut microbiota in type 2...
GGCGTTTACCGCTGCTGATTTCCATGTATCGGCACCATGAATTTCATGCTGTCGCCAAATATCCGATCTGACGACGTGTAAAAGAGGGACCGCTCTGAAACGGTCCCTCTTTTGAAAAATTGCGGTGCAGTTTTCGCTGGATCACATCTTTGCCAACGCCTGATCGAAATCGTTCAGCAGATCATCGGTGTCCTCCAGACCGGAAGAAAGCCGGATCTGGCCCATGGTGATGCCGATGGCCGCCAGCTCGTCGGGGCTGAGATCCCGGTGAGACGCTCTGGGCGGATAGGTCAGCGTGGTGCCGACGCCGGCCAGAGTGGGTACGAAGCGTACCAGCTGCAAGTTGCTGATGAGCTTGTCGATCTCCTTCTGACCGCCCTTGAAGTTCACGCAGAGCATACCGCCGTAGCCGTTGCCCTCGAACTGCTTGTCGGCCAGCGCCTTGCTGGGGGAGGACTCCAGACCGGGGTAGTAGACCTTTTCCACCTTGGGATGGCTCTCGAAGAACTTGGCCAGTGCCAGACCGTTTTCAGCCATCTTCTTTACCCGCAGGGGCAGCGTCCGCAGGCTCCGGGCCAGCAGCCAGGATTCCGTAGCGCCCAGATTCGCGCCGTAGAGACCCAGGTAGAAGCTCAGAGACTTGATGATCTCCTCGGAGCCGACCACCGCGCCGCCTACCAAGTCATCGTGACCGCCCAGATACTTGGTGGCGCTGTAAATCACCAGATCCGCGCCGTACTTGATGGGCTTGGCAATGATCGAAGTGGCAAAGGTGTTGTCGATAAACAACTTGGCGCCGTTGGCGTGAGCCACGTCCGCCAGATGCTGGATGTCCGGTACGCTCATCAGGGGGTTGGCAATGGTCTCGCCGTATACCAGCTTGGTGTTGGGACGGATATAGTCCGCCACATCCTGCGTGTTGAAGTCGATGAAGGTGGTCTCCACGCCCCAGCGCTTCAGCTCATACTTCAGGTAGTAGAACGCCTCGCCGTAGATGATGGGGGAGGCCACGATGTGATCGCCGGGCTTCACCGTTGCCAGAATGGAGGTCGTAATGGCCGCCATGCCGGAGGAGAATACCAGACCCTTTTCGGCCCCGTCACCGGCGGCCAGGATCTGAGAGGTGGCGTCGGCGTTGGGATTGCCCAGACGGAAGTAAGCATAGCCGGGAGCGCCCTCGTCGCAGATCTTGTCGATGGGATCAATGGAGTCGAAGATGTAGGCAGAGGACAGGTAGATGGGGAAGGTCTCCGGCACAGTCAGAGCCTTGTTCAGCTCATAGCACAGCTCGCCGTTGCCGGTATGGACATATTTGGTCGCGTCGCCTTTTTCAATGGACATAGAAATTCCTCCTTACGCGCTTTGCGCGTTCCATTCCAATACGGTATAAAGCTCAGTAACAGTTTGCTCAGGTCTCCGTGCGGCCCTTGCCCTTCCAGGCAATGAGACCCACGATGAAGCCCACGATGGCGGGAACGATCCAACCGAAGCCCAGACCATAGAGAGGGATGTGATTCAGAACGGGGTCCAGGAAGCCGAAGCCATACTCGTGGGGCAGATCCAGAACGGCGTAGATCACCGTGAAGTACACAGCGCCCTTGAACGCGCCGTCATTGGGGATCTTCTTCTCAAAGATGCCCAGAATGGTCATCACCAGCGTGATGGGATAGAAGAAGGAGAACCAGGGGGAGGTCAGGCTCACGATGGTATCCAGACCGAAGCTGGCGACGATGGTGGTGACGATGGGGACGATCATGACCAGAACCTTGTAGGACAGCTTGCCGTGGGTGGCGGTCTCATAAAAATCTGCCACTGCGGTGATCTGGCTGATGGCGGTGGTGAGGCAGGCCAGCACCACGGACAGGCACAGGCCGTAAATCGCGATCTGGCCGCCGCTGGAGCGGATGATCGACAGCAGGAGGTTGGCGTTGCTGATGCTGTCGGGCGTGTACTCGGTGCTGACGCAGGCGCCCATATACAGCAGGCCGCCATAGACAATAGCCAGACAGACGGCGGCAATCAGGCAGGCCCGGACATGGGCCTTGCGGAAGGCTTCACCCTCGTAGCCCTTGCGCTTGATGCTGTCAAAGAACACGCCGGCAGCCAGGAAGGACACCAGAACGTCGCCGGTGCTGTAACCACCCAGGAAGCTGTTGACAAAGGCGTTATCCACGGAGGCGGCGCCGGGGGTACCGATGGGGCTGACAGCGCCCTTGACCACCAGAATGAACAGGATGATGGTCATAATGGGGGTCAGGATCTTGCCGACCTTATCCAGTGCGGTGCCGCGATCCTTGGCGAACAGGAACGCGATCACGAAGTAGAGAATGACGAAAACCAGATAGGGCGCGCCGGGCCAGATGCCCTGAAGGCCCATCTCAATGCCGACGGCTGCGGTTCTGGGGATGGACACGCAGCAGCAGAGGATCATGATGGCGCCGATCATGACGGTGTAGAACTTCTTGTTCACATGGTCGGAGATTTTCTGGACAGAGCCGCACATACCCAGCACGATGATGGCCAGAATGGGCAGACCCACACCGGAGGCCAGCATACCGATCATGCCGCTGAGCCAGTTGCTGCCGCTTTGCAGGCCCAGCATCGGCGGGAAGATCAGGTTGCCCGCGCCGAAGAACATTCCAAACAGCGTTCCGGCGACGAGAATCTTCTGCCGGAAGGTCAATTTTTTAGTAGTCATGGGATAATCAACTCCTTTGTGTTGAAAATATTACACCCTGCACTTGAAAAAGAGAAACGCTCGGTTATAATAGGTATATTACAAATCAAAATACCCTTTATAGGAGTGGGGATATGGACAGCAAAAAATTTGAAATTCTGATGACCGCCGTCAACCTCGGCAGCTTTTCCAAAGCGTCTGAGGTCGTGGGCTACACACAGTCGGGGCTGACGCACCTCATCAACGGTCTGGAGCGCGAGATCGGCATGAAGCTCATCCGGCGCGACCACAGCGGTATTTCGCTGACAGAGGACGGGGAGGCGCTGCTGCCCGCGATCCGCGAATACCTCAGCGCGACGGCGAAGCTCGAAAACCAGATCGAGACCATCACGCAAAAGCGGACGGCGACGATCCGAATCGCCGCTTATGCGAGCCTTGCCATGCACTGGATGCCGGAAATTCTGTACCGCTTCCGCCGCGTGTGTCCGGAGACCGACGTGGATCTTCGCATGGTGGACCACGAGCTCGAACCCTTTGAGCTGCTCGAGGAGGGGCGCACGGACGTCATCTTTGCCGCGCGGCAGAGCCACATCAACTGCGACTGGACACCGCTCTACTACGACGCGATGTACGCCATCCTGCCGGAGGACTATCCCACCGGCAGCGAAGAGACCTTCCCCATCGAGGAATTCGACGGAAAAGAATTCCTGATGCCCTACGGGCGCTTCGACATCGACGTGAACGCTGCGCTGAGTCCCAAAAAGGTGAAGCCGAATATCCGCCCCTGCCATGTGGACGATGAAACGGTCATCCGCATGGTCAGCAAGGGCCTTGGTATCACAATGATGACGGAGATCATGATGCGCGGGCGGACGCACGGCGTAAAGACGCTGCCGGTCAGCCCGAAAACGGGACGGGAGCTCGGCATCGGTATGCACCTGAGCAAGAACACGCCAGAGGAAATTCTGCGTCTGCGCGAGTGCGTGCTTGATTTCACGCGCGAGCTGATGTGAAAATTTCCCATCCGCGATTTAGAAACGGCTGCCCCATCAAAAAAGTAAAGCAGGGCGCTTGCCTTTTAGGCAAGCGCCCTGCTTTGTCGATTTTGGGAATGGTCTTATCCTTCGATTTTTGCCGAAGCCGCGCCATCACTCTTTTGCAGATGCGCATAGCGGCGCGAGGGGCGGAAGTACAGCACCGCTGCCAGCATTAGAAGCGCCGTGGTCGCAAGGCTGATGGGGAAGACCAGCATGATGTTCATAAACGTCTTGTACTGCGGGAAGACCCAGCGCAGCCAGCTCAGGCGGACGCCGCAGACGCCCAGCATCGTCAAAACGGCGGGCGGCAGTGAAATTTCAAAGCCGCGCAGGTAGCCGGAAAGCACCTCGTAGCAAAGGCTGAACAGGTGCGACGGCATGATCAGCATGAGGCGAATATAGCCCGTCTCTACCACCTGCGGGTCGCCGTTGAAGATGGTGAGCAGCGACTTTCCGAAAAAGAGAATCAGAGCGATGGCGACGCCGAGGCTGATGATGCCCTCGAGAAGACACAGCAGCAGCGTTTTCTTGCAGCGCTTGATCTCGCCCGCGCCGAAGTTCTGTCCGACAAAGGTCGTGCACGCCTGCGAGAAGGAGTTGAGGATATCATAGGTGATGATCTCGATGTTGTAGGCCGCGCTCGACGCCGCCATGACGACCGTGCCGAGGCTGTTGATCGCGCCCTGAATGACGATATTCGCGATGGAGAACATCGCGCTCTGCACACCCGCAGGAACGCCGATGCGCAGAATTTGCTTGAGGCACAGCCCGTCGATGCGCAGCTTTTTCGGCTCAAGGCAGATGACCTTGTCCGTTTTGAGCAGGAACCCCCACAAGATCGCCGCGCTGACCGCGTTCGACAGCACCGTTGCGATCGCGACGCCGTCCACGCTCATGTGGAGCGCGGCCACGAAAAAGAGGTTCAGGATCACGTTCAGAACGCCGGAGGCCGTCAGCGCGATCAGCGGAATTTTCGTCTCGCCCACGCTGCGGAAGACCGCCGCCTCAAAGTTGTAGAGCAGGATCACCGGCAGGCCCGCAAGATAGATGCGCAGGTATAGCAGCGCCAGCGGGAACACATCGTCCGGCACATTCAGCTGATTCAGCAGCGGAACGGCGAACAGCTCACCGATGACCGCCGCGATCAAACCGCCCAGCACCGCCACGACGATGGAGGTGTGCACCGCGCGGTGCACCATCGTGTCGTTCTTTTCGCCGATGGCGTGCGCGATCGTCACGTTCGCGCCCAGCGCGATGCCGATGAACAGGTTGACGATCAGGCTGATGATCGAGCTGTTTGTGCCGACGGCCGCGACCGCCACAGTGCGGAGCTCGCCGGTAAAGTTGCCGATGACGGCGATGTCCGCGGCGTTGAACAGCTGGCTCAAAATCGCCGTGGCCGCCACCGGAACGGCAAAGCGCGGGATCTTATCCCAGAGCGTCCCGTGGAGCATATCCAATGATCTTTTCTGCGATGCAGCTTTCAACTCTACCGCCCCTTTCCGCAATTTGTCTGGCCTATGATATCACGCTTCGGGCCAAATGCAAGAGGCAGAAAGGCCAAAAATGGCGACGTCCTGCCGCCACGGAAACACCAGATGTTACAGGCATTCCTGCAAAATTTCGCAAATTTCATCACGGGTCAGCTTCTTGCAGCAGCCAGCGGTGATGTTGGTAGAATCCGCCACGGCGCGGAAGTCGGTGTCGGCGGGGATGCCAAGCTCTGCAAAGCTGGTCGGCAGACCAATTTCCTTAATAAACGCGGCCAGCGCGTCGATACCGGCAACCGCGGTCTCCTCGTCGCTGCCCTTGGGCGCAATGCCCCAGACGTTCTGCGCCCAGCGGGTGAACCGCGCCGTGCCGGATTTGTAGATGTGGCGGTACAGAACGGGATGGATCACCGCCAGGCTTGCTCCATGGTTGCAATTGGTGTAAGCGCCCAGCTGGTGTTCGATCTGATGCGCCTGAAAATCCGTGACCTTGCCGATCTTCAGCACGCCGTTCTCTGCCATGGCGGACGCCCGCGCCAGCTTCGCACCCTCCTGCACCTTGGCATAGGTGGGGTTCGACATGATACCGGAGAACTCCACGATGCGCTTGCCTGCGGCATTCAGGATACCCATGATCTCATCGTACACGCCGTTGCGCTTGATGGAACCGCCGCCATAGGCCAGCATGACGGTTTCGCCAAAGTTTGCGAGCAGGCCGCCGAGGTACTCCTTCACGCCGCCTTTGCCGAAATATACCTTGGTCTTGTTTTCAAAAATAAAGTTATTCATCATAACGCATCCTCTCTGACCGTTTTTCTTGCGGTATTCGCCGCTGTTTGCTATCATTGCCGATGGCAGCTTCCGGTTGATACTGCCGATTATAAATACCGGTTGTAACAACCGGTCAAGAGATTTTGAGGAAAAAACACAATTTTTACGCAGCAGAGAGGGATTACCATGCGCTACACCATGATGCAGGTCTGCAAGGAAACGGGCATGACCTATCAGGCCTTAAAATTTTACTGCAACGAGGGGCTTGTCCCCAACGTCAAGCGCGACAAAAACAACCGCCGCGTGTTTGACGAGCGGGACGTCGCGTGGATCAGCAGCCTGACGCGCCTGAAAAAATGCGGCATGGGCATTCAGGAGATGAAGGACTACCTCGCCCTCTGCCTGCAAGGCGAGCGCACCATCCCGCAGCGCAAGATCCTGCTGGCGCAGAAGCAGGAGGCGCTGCGCGCAGGCATTCGGGAATTGCAGGACAGCGTCGCCTATATCGACTGGAAGCAGAATTTTTACGACGAAGTGCTCTCCGGCAAGCGGCCGTATGAGAGCAATCTTATTCGGGTGGAAAAATAGGCGCAAGGCTGGCGTCAGCATAAAAAGCAGGAGGCGTACCGCTCGGTATCGCCTCCTGCTTGCATTCCTGCCGTATTTCATCCCAGCGCCACGTCGAGCACCATCATCAGGCTGAAGCCCACGGCGAAGAACACCGTGCCGATGTTGGAGTGCGCGCCCTGCGACATTTCGGGGATCAGCTCTTCGACGACGACATAGAGCATCGCGCCAGCGGCAAAGCTCAGAAGATACGGCAGCGCCGGAACGATGAGCGACGCGGCGAGTATCGTCAGCACCGCGCCGATGGGCTCGACGATGCCCGAGAGCACGCCGCCCCAGAAAGCTCTTGCTTTGCCCATGCCCTCGGCGCGCAGCGGGAGCGAAATGATCGCCCCCTCGGGAAAATTCTGGATCGCGATGCCGAGTGAGAGCGCCAGCGCGCCCGCCGCCGTGATCTGTGCGCTGCCGGAGAGATAGCCCGCATACACCACGCCGACGGCCATGCCCTCGGGGATGTTGTGCAGTGTGACGGCCAGCACCATCATCGTCGTGCGCTGGAGTTGGCTCTTCGGCCCCTCGACCTGCCCGCTCTTGGCGTGCAGGTGCGGGACGACGTGGTCGAGCAGCAGCAAAAAGAGAATGCCGACCCAAAAGCCGAGAAACGCCGGCAGAAACGAGAGTTTCCCCATCGCCGACGACTGCTCGATGGCGGGGATCAGCAGGCTCCAGACCGAGGCCGCGACCATCACGCCCGCGGCAAAGCCCGTCAGCGAGCGCTGCACAGCGTCGCTGAGCGACTTTTTCATGAAGAACACGCACGCCGCGCCGAGCGACGTGCCGAGAAATGGGATTAAAATGCCGTAAAATGCTTCCATATCGTTCACCGTCTTTTCTGTGTGAAATATCAATTCTGTTAAATACATCTAACTTCTGGACATAGTATACCAGCGAAAGCCGCGGGATGCAAGTGCCGCGGGACACGGAATGGGAACAGTCTGTCGCAGCGGACGGGGCGAGAAAGCGTATATAGCAAAGAAAATATCGCGAAAAATTTGAAAACCGCTCTTGCAATGCGAAAATCGCTGTGCTACAATACGCAAGGTCGATCACCTTCCCGAAGGCAAGCGGGAAAGCAGGATATATTGGAAAGCTGCCCTGCGGCGGCTTTTCAAAAGACTGCAAGTTAGAGCAAACTAACCGCTTGCGCCGCGCCGGTGGGAACATCATATCAATAGGAACAGTGCCGCCTGATTTCAGGCGGCACTGCTTTTTGCGTTTTCGTGAAAAACAAAATGTTCAAACTTTCCTTTAGTTTTTTTAGGTTGGCGGGCAATAATGACCTCGTTCCAAGGGAAAAGCGAAAAACGACAGCCCCGCGGAAGCATTTGGGATGGACCTTTTGCGTGGAAATATCAAAACGCTTTACTTCAAATACTTGTCGGCGGCGTTCGGCAGCGCGCTCATCTCGTGTATTTACGGCGTTGTGGACATGGCGATGGTCGGCCAGTATCAGGGGCCGGACGGTACGGCGGCGCTGGCTGTGGTCGCGCCGGTGTGGAACGTCATCTACAGCCTGGGCCTTCTCATGGGCATCGGCGGCAGTGTGATCTTCAGCACGAAGCGCGGCAGCGGCATGAGCGCCGACGGTGAGGACGAGCAGTATTTCACCGCAGCGGTCATCGGCTCGGTCATTCTGGCGGCGCTCGCGTGGGTCGGGCTCATCCTCTTCGAGCGTCCGCTTCTGATGTTTTTCGGCACGGATGAGACGCTGCTCGCCCTCGCGCAGCGGTACATGATCCCCGTTAAAGTTGTATTCCCGCTGTTCCTCTTCAATCAGATGCTCGCGGCATTTCTGCGCAACGACGGCGCGCCCATACTTGCGACGCTTGGTGTGCTGTCGGGCGGCATCTTCAATGTGCTCGGCGACTGGTTCTTCGTCTTCCCATGCGATATGGGCGTTTACGGCGCGGGTCTTGCCACGGCGCTGGGCTCGGCGGTGTCGTTCCTCGTGATGCTGACGCACTTTGCGAGCAGGAAGAACACGCTGCGCCTCGTGAAACCAAAGAGGCTTGCGCGCAAGCTGTGGAAGATCGCCGTCACGGGCTTTTCGAGCTTCTTTATCGACATGGCGATGGGTATTCTGACTGTGCTCTTCAACCGCCAGATCATGCAATACCTCGGCTCGGACGCGCTCGCGATCTACGGCCCCATCATCAACGTCAGCACATTCGTCCAGTGCTGCGCGTACAGCGTCGGACAGGCATCCCAGCCCATCATTTCGACGAATTTCGGCGCGGGGAAAGAGGCTCGCATCCGCGAGACGCTGCGATATGCGCTGTGGACGGTCGTATTTTTCGGCGTTTTCTGGACGGCACCGAGCGTGGCGTGCCCGAATCTCTACATCCGCATTTTTATGAGCCCGACGGAGACGATCTTGGCGATGGCCCCGGCCATCATCCGCGCGTATGCGATCTCATTCCTGCTGCTGCCGTTCAACATCTTCTCGGCGTATTATTTCCAGGCCATCTTACAGCCGAAGGCGGCGTTTATCGTGTCGGTCGCGCGCGGACTCGTCATCAGCGGCGCACTGATCCTGATGCTGCCGCTTCTTGCGGGCGCGGATTCGCTCTGGTTCGCCATGCCCATCACGGAGCTTGTCACCGCCGTTTACGCTGCGGCGTGCATCCGCAGATACACCGCGCGGCTCGACGCAAAAGCCGCTTGACGAAGCGCGGCCACCGCCGTATAATCATGTCGGAATTTTAACGAACAGGAGCCAAAATGTAACCATGCAGCTTGATCGACCGCACGGGCAGATGTCCGATTCGTTCCTGATGTCCGCGTTTATCATTTTATCCGGCGGATTGCAGGACGCCTATACCTATTGCTGCCGCGACAAGGTGTTTGCCAACGCGCAGACGGGCAACATCGTGCTGATGAGCACACACCTTTTTGCAGGCGACTGGGCAGATGTTTTCCGCTATTTTGTGCCGGTGATCTCGTTTATGGCGGGCATTTTTGTGGCGGAATGCGTCCACCGCCGCTATAAGTGCATGGAAAAGGTGCACTGGCGCCAGCTCATCATTCTGGCCGAGATCGTGCTGCTGTTTTTTGTCGGCTTCCTGCCGCAGGAGGTCAACACCTTTGCAAACGCGCTCGTCTCGTTCGTCTGCGCGATGCAGGTGCAGACCTTCCGCAAGGTGCGCGGCCACGCCTACGCGAGCACCATGTGCATCGGCAACATGCGCAGCGGCACCGAGGCGCTGTGCGCCTACTTCCACACGCACGACCGCGAGGTGCTGAAAAAGGCACTGACGTATTTTGGCGTCATCGGTATTTTTGCCGTCGGCGCGGGGCTTGGCAGCGTCCTGACGGCGCGCTTTGCCGAAAAGGGCATCTGGGTGTCCTGCCTGCTGCTCGCAGTCAGCTTTTTGATGATGTTTGTGCGCGAGGAAGAGAAGAAATAAGAGGCTTTTTGAAAGATGGCTCTGTATGCAGATCGGTTTCTGCATGCTTTTGTAAAAAAAGGAGAGGACGCTGCTGCGTGCTCTCCTTTTCCTTTTGCATTCGTTACGCGAGCGGCTTGCCGCTGAAGACGGGGAAGATGTTGAACTCGCCGTAGTCGGCGATGCGGTCCGTGTGCTTGAGCGTCTCCATGTCCTCACTCAAGATGGTGAAGTCCACGGCGGCGTTGCTCGCCATGTGGTCGGGGTTGGCCGTCTTCGGCAGCGCGACCGCGCCGAGCTCGATGACATAGCGGATGCACAGCTGCGCGGCGTTGACGCCGTACTTTTTCGCCATCTCCGCGATGGCGGGGTTCTTGAGCGCCTCGCCATGGGCGATGGGGGAGTAGGCCTCCACCTGGATGCCCTGCTCGCGGCAGTAGTCGAGCAGTGCGAGGTCGGTGTTGCTGATGTGCAGCAGGATCTGGTTGACCATCGGCTTTACGCGGCAGTCGGAGAGCAGATTTTCAAGGTCGTCGCGCAGAAAGTTCGACACGCCGATGACTCTGACCTTGCCCTCGCTTTGCGCATCCTCGAGCGCGCGCCAGACGGCTTTATTTTCTTCAGAATAGCGCTTTTCCACGCGAAACTGGTTCCACGGCTGGGGAGAGTGGATGATCATCTGGTCAAGGTAGTCAAGGCCCATCTTCTTGAGCGTTTCGTCGATGGACTTTTTGGCCTCGTCATAGGTCTTGAGCTCCGCGGCCACCTTGCTGGCGACAAAAAGCTCCTCGCGCGGAACGCCGCAGGTGCGCACGCCCTCGCCCACGCCGCGCTCGTTGCCGTAGGCCTGCGCGGTATCGATGAGGCGGTAGCCGAGCTTCACGGCGGTGCGGACGGCCTCGGCGGCCTGATCGTCGTCGGTGGACTCGGAGTAGAGACGCAGGAAACCGTCGAAACGGACCACTTCGCCCGTGGCGACGAACTGCTGCGACGAGCCGGACATGTCGATCACGACCGTCGTGCGGTCCAACTCGGCGCAGACCATCTGCGAAGCGACCGTGCGCTTCCAGATCAGGTCGTAGAGCTTCTTCTCGGCGGGCGTGCCCTCGATCTCCTGACGCTCGATGTACGACGGGCGGATGGCCTCGTGGGCCTCCTGCGCACCTTTGGTCTTGGTCTTGTAGTTGTGCCACGACGAGTATTTCTCGCCGTAGAGCTTGGTGATCTCCTCCTTGCACTGGGCCAGCGCCTGCTGCGAGAGGTTCACCGAGTCGGTACGCATGTAGGTGATCAGACCCTGCTCGTAGAGGTGCTGCGCGACGGACATCGTCTGCGATACGGACATGCCCAGCTTGCGGCCCGCCTCCTGCTGGAGCGTCGAGGTGGTGAACGGCGGCGCGGGATAGCGCTGTGCGGGTTTCTCCTCGGCCTTGGCCACCGTGAATGTGGCGCCGATGCAGGTTTGCAGGAAGGTTTCGGCCTGCGCCTCGGTTTCGAAACGCGACGAAAGTTCGGCCTTGAAGAGCGTCTTCTCCGGGTCTCCGGCGGCGACATACTCCTCCGTGCCGAAGACGAAAAAATCATACTCCGCCTTCGGAAAGTCACCCTCGACGACCGCAAAATCCAGCTCACCGGAATCGAGCTTGCTCAGCAGCACCTTCGTATCCGCCACCTGCATCTGAATGTGGCTGTCCGGGTGCAGGCGCAGAAACCGGCCGAGCGCCTCGTTGATCATGAACTCCGCGACCGAGAGCGTCGCGCCGAACGAATAGTCGCGCGTGCCGGAGACGACCTGCTGCATGCGCTTTTGCAGGTGCTGCTCGTCGTGCTTCATCGTCATCAGCGTGCGGCGCAGGATCTCCCCCGCCTCGGTCAGCTGCAGGCGCTTGCCGTTGTGCTGAAACAGCGCCGTACCGTAAGCCTGCTCCAGATAGTGCATATGGTGCGAGACCGCGGGCTGCGTGATGTTGAGCTCACGCGCCGCCTTCGTAAAATTCATGTGCCGGCACACGGCCAGAAACGTCTCGACGCGAAAATCCAGCATGGGCATCCCTCTTTCCTGTAGGTTTTCAGCTAATGATAACACAAAATTATCATTTGATAAATAGAAATCATTTTTCTTTATCGTTCAGGTGTGCTATGATGCTCTCTGCAAACAACGCATGGAGAGAAAGGAATCCTCGACCCACTATGAACTTCATTCAGAAAAACTGGAAAGGCATCCTCGTGTGCCTCGTCATGGCCGTGCCCTGCTGGCTGCTCGGGCAGCGGTTTCCGATCGTCGGCGGCCCGGTGTTCGGCATCCTCGCCGGCATGATCGTCACCCTGCTCTGGCACGACAAGAGCGCGGCGCAGCCCGGCATTTCGTTCGTGTCGAAAAAGGTGCTGCAGTACGCCGTCATCCTGCTCGGTTTCGGCATGAACCTGTCCGTCATCTGGCAGACCGGCAAGCAGTCGCTGCCGATCATCCTCGTGACGATCACGACGTCGCTCGTCGTGTCGTGGCTGCTGCACAAGCTGCTGCACATTCCGGGCAAGATCTCGACGCTCGTGGGCGTCGGCTCGTCGATCTGCGGCGGCTCGGCCGTCGCGGCGACCGCGTCCGTCATCGACACGGACGATGAGGAAGTCGCGCAGGCGATCTCCGTCATTTTCTTCTT
>ERZ791607.2002-NODE-2002-length-12588-cov-2.638714_pt1 | contig 12588 bp, 17 predicted proteins | sample MGYA00509964_ERZ791607 | MGnify/ENA primary metagenome ERZ791607 (study PRJEB30046, sample SAMN00791907) | human gut metagenome | study: EMG produced TPA metagenomics assembly of the A metagenome-wide association study of gut microbiota in type 2...
CATGAAGGATTTCGCGTAAGAGGCCTGCTGTTCCCAGTAGTTGCGGATTTGGCCGCTTTTGAGGTCGAAGAGCTTGCCCTGCGCGGGGCAGAGGCAGTCCGCTTCCCCGCCTGTCACGCGGGGGTGCCATTGCGGGAAGGCGCAGCGGTTTTTGTCGGCAATGACTTCTTCGCCGGAGCAGAGCGTCCGGACCGTTTTCACCGCCCAGAGGATGGATTCTTTTTCATCGGCTTTCAGGTGTTCACATGCCCTGAATTCGTCCACGCCCATGAGCAGGGACCGGAAGGCGTCGTCCATCCGGGTTCCCCTCTGGGCCGCTTCCCCCGCGTCGGGGGAGGAGACGTAGCAGGGGCATTGCGCCAGCTTGGGGAGCAGGGACGGCCTCAATAGTTCCGTGGCCGGGGCCGGACGGGGCCCGGCAATGTCAGCGAGGATTTTTTGCAGGTCGTCCAGGTTGACGGCGTATTCCGCTCCGTCCAGGGAGAGGACGGCATGCCCGGTTTCGCGGGCGACGTTGATGCAGGAGACGGTTTTCATCGGGCGGCAGGGGTGTTGTGCTGCAGAACGGCCGTGTTGAATCGGTCGGGGGCGGAGAGGATGAAGGAGGCGAATTTTTCCGAGACGGCTTCAAGGCCCTGCCCCGGCTGGATTTCCTTTTTGTACGCGAGGAAGTTCAGCGCTCCCGGCACGTCGTTGATGACCGCGGCCAGTTGGTCCGCCAGGGAGGAAGCCGGTTTTTCCTGCTGTGCGGGAGGCGGCGCCTGCTTTTCGCCGGCCGGAGCGTTCTCGGAAGGTCCGCAGCCCTCTCCAAACAGCAGGCGGGAGATTTCCCCGGCGTCCATCGCCATGACCGCGGGCATCCCGTGCCGGTTTTTGGCTTCCCACGGGGCAGAAGGAGAGGTGTAGACCATGCGTTGGTTTCCTCCATGTCCCTTGCCGTCCTGGACTGTTACGACGAAGTTGCAGAAAAGCATGGCGTCAGCCCATTCCTTGACCAGCGGCGCGACAAATTTGGAGAGGTTCAGTTCGTGTTTGTCGTAGGCGCCGGCTGTTTCCGGCATTTCAAATTTGACGCGGCGGGAGTGTCCCACCAGCACCACATTCATTCCTGCGCTCATCAACGCGTTGAGACGTGACAAGAGATCCATGGCCACAGGTTCGATCATCTTGTACCCCTTGCCGTATCCAAAATCTTCAATGGATTTCAGGGAGGCGTTGGCCCGCTTATTGTGTTCCCTGATGAAGGCGTTCACAAACAAACGCTCGCACCAGTCTATGGAATCAATGATGACCGTCCGGAATTCGTGCCCGCCCTGCGTCAATTCTTCTATCGCATTGATCACGTCTCCGTAGCTCCGGCAGTCCAGCCGGGCAACGTCGATGTGGGAAGATCCCTGTTCCGTGTCCAGCAGAACAGGGGCGGGCAGCCCGGCCGCCAGCGTGGATTTTCCCACGCCTTCCGGCCCGTAGATGATGACTCGCTGCGGACGCTGCTGCACTCCGCGCTTGATGTTTTGTAATAGGCTCATATTATTGTCTTGTTTGATTGTATTCAGGTCGGGTGTCAGTTCCTGCTGGCCCCGGCCTTTTTGGTTATGGGTAGTTGGAAAGGGTACTGACGGAGTTACGTTTCCGCTTAGCGGGAGGTTTGTTCATGTCCGTCCTGGTTTTGGATGTCTTTTGGGTCAAATACCTGTACACGCTTATCGCGGAAATTCTGTATTCGCGTTGATTGGTGCCAATGTCTTCTATTTCATGGTTCTGCAACAGGTTACGAACCTTTTTCCTACCCCATAAACAAGCAGGGTGTTTCCGCAGATCCTCAAGGGTAAGCCATATTTTGCCGTCGAACATGCGAGTGGCATTCTCTTCCTCGGACTCATTCAAAATCAGCAAGCCACGTTCATGAAGGGATTCTATGGTTTGCTCCACAATAGAGGTTACAAATTGATCTAATCCGTTCATAATTCACTAAGATTTAACGATGAAATAAATGATCGTGAAAATCCCAACCAGCAGAGCGGAAAAGACAAGGTTCTGTACGATACCGGGCCGGGGGTTGAGTTCGTCTTCCGGAAAGCCTATCGGGCGGCCGTAAAGGGATTCCATTTTCTCGGTGCGGTCGCGGCGCAACCAGTATTGTTCGTTCGTCATTTTTTCCATTGTTGTTCAAGGTTGGGTTAAAGCTCGTGCCAGCCGAGCAGCTTCAATTCTTCGATCAGGGCTTCTTCCATAATTCAGTCGTCGTAGTGTCCGTCGGGGTTGTCGCACTGCTCGGCGTGATCCACTTCCCACTGGTCAATCGCTAATTCCAGCTCGTCCTTGAGGCCCTCCGCTTCCCGGATGGCGACGTATTCGCCATTCACCCGGATGCACCGGTCTTCGTTGTCGTATTCAATAAGCATTGTTAGGTTTGAAAGATTTAGGATTATCAGATACATTCTCCTCCATGTTCGGAGGAATTAGTTGGTCCAACATCATTGAAGGAATCTGCATCACAGTTGGCTCCACAGTCGCCTTGACTCTCCTCTACCGATTCAGAAAAATCATTGCCGCTTGGTTGAAAAGGAGGTTCAACCGCCTTTGCCGCTTCATGAAAATAAGCCAGTGCTTCCCGCGCCACACTTTTGAGTTCCGCCGCCTTATCCGCCAGAACTGCCAGCTCACGCGCGCCAATAACAGGCTTCGTGTAGAGCTCGGCAAGATTGATCTCCAGGAAATCCAACGAGATAAACAATTGCGAGAGGCACAAGAGAAACTTCTCATTTTTGCGGCGGAACTCCAGGAATGGAGCTGGGAAGATGTTTCCATGGAATTTCAATGGTCTTTGGCATTTACTCAATTTGTGGTGGATGCCTGTATGAGGGATAACATGGTTGAGGGGTCCTCCTGGTTCGATGCATTTGAGAACAGAAATAGTTTTTCCATCACTCATAAGGGGAGAAGCTATCTCTTCAGTAAGGGGCTTTTGAGTATCGACTGACTTCATGCCGCGGGCTCCTTTCTGTTGAGAACTTTTTCCGCCTCCTGCTCAAGAAGCGCGGTGATGAGGATGGAGGGCTTCAAGCCCGTCGCCTGAATGGCCTTTTTCAGCCACTCCTGCGTCTTCGGTTTCGGTTTAGCGATGATCGTGTTCATTGTTGTGATTCGTAACTTGTGACTCCTTTTTATTACATTCTGTATCATTGTCAATAGAGAAATTACTTTTTTTTATTCCTTGCAAAAAAAAATCACTTTGTTATAACAAATGCATGCCTGAAAATTTTAGAGAAGAAATACGTAAATGGCTTGAGGTAAAAGGCGTTAGCCGTGAAACACTGGCGAATGAGGCCGGGTACAATGTCGTATACCTCAATGGATTGCTAACCTGCCGCCCCATTACCCCGAAAGCGGAACGTAACCTCCGAGCCGCGATGAAGCGCATTGAGGAAGCCCCGGCGGAAGACCTCTCCAGCATCCTCATCAAGCTCCCCGTGGAAACGGCTGAAAAAATCCAGACCGCCGCCGACAAGCTCAAGATGGACATTGACGCCTTCGTCGCCATGGTACTGGGGAAGAAAAAGTAGTTCATGCCGCGGGCTTCTTGGATTCAGAGTTCTTCTTCCGAGGCTGCGAACTACGGTCTTTTGCCTTCTGGCGGAAATCCATGATGGCGCCGATAACGAGAGCCCGGCCGCTCAAGCCTGTAGCGGCCTGCGCCTCCCGGAACCACTCTCGCACTTCTTGCGTTTCTTTTTTCAGGTCGATGATCATATTCGCGTCTTGCGTGCTGTTGATGATGCAAAGATAGTCAAAATGACAATTTTCGTCAACAGTAAAATAGATTTTTTGACCATAATTTTATTTGTAAAGTTGTTGACGAGTGGTCAAAATGACTATATAATCATCTCATGACAAGTGCGGAAGACATTAAAGCATGGCTCAAGCGAGTTGAAAAAAATCGTGAATGGTTAGCTGAAAAAACGCTGGTCAGCAAAGGTACAGTGAACGGTTGGTTATCAACTGGCAAACCCATTCCTTCTGCCAAGCTCGCCCTCATTGAAAAGCTGATGTCAGGAGAGGAAGAAATTGAGTTTGAGCTTCCGCCAGACTTTGAAAAGCAACTTCGCGCTATGGCGGATGAAGCAAAAAAAACTATAGAGGATATGGTTTCCCACATCCTTCAAGTCACAGCCAAGGCGCATCAAAAAAGGAAAGCAGAAGCTCCCAGCCAGCAGTTTACCCCAGTAGAACCATTACCTGCTGCATCTTTCTTGGATCAGCCTGTCCCGGTCATCGGTAATATCGCTGCTGGCGCATTGACTCCGGGTGACAACATCCCTTATCAAATTAAGACTGATTACCAGCTCGGAAAAGGGGAATACGTTTTGCGCGTAGAAGGAAAATCCATGGAGCCTGTCATTCCTGACGGCTCTCTGGTGGTCATGCGCAAGCACACCATCCCTCCCATCCCTAAAGTGGGAACCATTGTAGAATACAACGACGAACGAGGGGTGACTCTGAAAAAGCTTGGCCGCAAAAAAAATCCGGAAACCGGAAAAATGGAATACGTATTACATCCACTTAACTCCGACTTCGGAGACATCGAACCCATGGACGGCGGCAAAATCTCCGGCATCTATGTGGAAACGCTGGACAGGTGGGAGAAAGCTTGACGCACCGGGTAAATGTGCTATAGGTAAATTCTCTTTTTTATTTTCCGTTAGCCGTCCACGTTGGGAAACGCGGGCGGTTTTTTATTGCCGTTCGTTATTCTTGAGGCATCGAAAGACCGGGTAGCCACAAACATACACGGGGAGGCTTGTCAGCTCGCATTCTCCTGACGGCCAGCCAGACAAACACGGCGCAAAAGGGCAGAGACAATAGGGAGGGGGAAAAGGCAGGCGGCTATGATGGGAACATAGAGCAGAAGGGACGACATGAGAACACTTTTCAAGAAGAACAAGGGAAAATGGCAGATACGCGGATAGTGATTAGAATACATTCATCTTTACAATGAACAACTACGGCACTACTATGATTCTAAAAGGTATGCCTGAAGCAGAAAAAAACACTTTCATACTGACGTTGAGAGGCACCACTTCTGACGGCAAGCCCATTACACCAGGAACAATCTCTGTCGGGCTCCTTGCCAATTTTACGGAAAACTTTCGCAACTTTATACAAAACGATACCTCACAAGTCGCTATTGAGGAAGGTTCTTTTAAAATTGTCGTTTTCATGACCGCTGTAGCATTGAGCACTCTTAATGCTGATCTTGAAAACATCGGACAAGGAAACTATAATGCCGTTTCTTCCCCCAAAAGGGTACAAGCTATTAAGAATTTTCAAAAACAAGCAAAAAAACATAATGTTGAAATTGATTTTGCTGTACATGAAAATGCCCCATTGCTGACTCTTTCCAGAGAAAGAACTCTTCCTCCTGAAAAACAGACATGGTTTCCAATGTCTACTACATTGGAAGGCAAAATTATTGAACTTGGAGGAAAGGATCCTAATCTGCATATAGAAATTGAAGGTAAGAAGGTAACGGTGGATGCTACTGAAGAGCAAATACGGGAAATGAAAGAAAACCTTGTCTATCAAACACGCCGCCTCCGTGTTTCTTACCATTGGAATCCTCAGACAGATGAAAAAAAAGACTTCGTCTTACAAGACATCATTGCTCATCCAAAATTAAATCAAGAAAAACTAAATGCTCTCATTGAGCAGGGAACTAAAGACTGGGCCGATGTCCCGAACATTACTGCTTGGATTGAAGACATGAGAGGAGGTCTTGAATAATGAATGTTATGTTTGATACTGGCTTTTTGATCTCTTTGGTCGATGCTAACCGTGCGAACCATCAGATCGCCAATAAATATCTAACGGCCCTCAACGCCAATGGCTATAGTATCCTACTCAGTCCTCTGGCCATTGCCGAGTATGCGGTTAAATCAGATCCTCAACCTCTATTCGATATGGGAGTGTTTGAAATACCCGAATTCAACCTTCGGCACGCACTAACAGCGGCACTGTTCAGAGAACACACCCATGCAGATCATAACTTACGGGATTTGTCTAATACACGAGCAGTTATTGTAAATGACACCCAAATTATAGCACAAGCCTCTGTGGAAAATGTTGAATATATTTTTACAGAAGACAAAAACACTTTTTGTAAAACCGTAAATAAACTTCGGGAAGCGGGACTTACCAAATGTAAAGCTGTTCCTCTGTCAGGAGGTTATCAAGGAGAGCTTTTTACCTCAATGGAACAAACAGAAATTCAATTTCCTGAGTAAAAATCTTCGAGAGAAAAAATATCTTTTTTATTATTTTTTTCTAGTTTTTTGCATATCTCGTCCAGTGTTGCTTTTGCTCTCTGCTTAGAGACCTTTATTGGCGCATCTCCTCAAAATCCGAACAATCCTCTCTATTAAAAAGGCTGATTCTTCCATTCGGACAGCGTTCATTGAAACTCTCCTTTCTTCTCGTATCTTCAACATCACTTATGCGAATACGAGACTTAATCAGACGGTTGCTGAGAGCTGGATTCATTCTGCAGCAAGGACAAGGACGGGGTTCCCATCGTGTATACGCTCATCCTCATGGACAGATGGTGACTATCCCGGGCCACGATAATGACAATGCACCCCGCTATCTCATAGTACAGGTACGGGATGCTATTATAGCTGCAGGTGGAACTTGGGAAGATTAACACCTCCCTCTACTATATTCAGGAGCTGCCTCTATCGGGGCAGTTCCTTTTTGTTGGACACACTCCCTCAATAATAATTCCAGTACGCATTTTCACATAATGATACTGAAACAATGATTTAGGAGTTGCTTATTCTGAGAAAAGAGGCTATTATTTGGCCTCTTTACGTTAGAATGCTTCGCCCCTTGGCCTCCGGGCCAGGGGGCTTTTATTTTCTTTTGATATACGTCTTATTCCCGTTCTTGCTAATGTAGTACCTTCCTCCACGCGGCTCCCATCTAACAAACAACGATAAACTACAGGTGAAACATGTAAATAAATGTTGGAAATAATCCTTTCATAATGCTTTTGAAACAGTTAAGCAAATTATTTACAACTCTCTATATTTCATGGTATTATGGATTCGCATGAAACTGTTCTCTCTCATTTTGGCTGTTATTTCCCTCACTTCATTCTCGGAAGCGCACCCTGGCGGCTTGGACGCCAACGGCGGCCATTATAACCGCAAAACGGGGGAATATCACTACCACCGGAAACCAGCGGCCAAACCGGCAGCGGAAGAAAAAGCGTACTGGATCAGTTCGACGGGCAAGACCCATAACAAAAACTGCCGATACTTCCGGGCTTGCAAAGGTCATGCCAGTGATACGCCCAGCGGCGTGAACTGCAAGATTTGTGGGGGATCGAAGAAACAATAAATATTTATTTGAATAAGGAAAAATACAATAATATTATGAAGATATACGTTTATACTGTTACAGAAGAAAATCATCTTCAACCACTTAAAGACATTCTTCACTTGGTAAAAGAAGAATCCTTAATGGCCAGAAATCGTCCTTTTTTAGGAGATTTTATGCGACTCAATAATATAATATGGAATGAAGAAAAAAATCTATTTTTTATGGATTTTATTAGAGTAAGAATGAGTCTCGGTCCCGCTATAGGGGGACTTCAACGGGAAATAGAGGGATTTAACTTCAATGAGGATGAGGGTTTCTGTGAAGAGACAGCAGCTATTTATTCTCCTGAACATCACGTATGGGTTGATCAATATAATTTTGCTGGTATCAGAAGTAGTAAAATGGCAAACTATCTTTCAGACTTTTATCCTAATCGTCATGCTACTTTCCGTTTTGAACCTATTTTAAATCATGACATTGAGCAAAAATTATTGAATAAAACGCTTTTTACAAAAATCGATTTTAAAATGCGACCTCATGTCATTACTGAAGCAGATCGAGAAGAAAATATTTCTGTCCGAAGAGCAGTTGAAATGGCAGAAGAGAATGGTTCAGCTTATGTTAAAATCACCATAGGAGCAGAGAGATACCACAGTTTGGCGAATCGTGCTGCGTCTTCTCTAGCTCATTGGTTACTAAGAAAAAGTCAACAATCTGAATATGCTATTGATAGAGCATGTATTACTGGAAAAGATTCAGAACAAGATCCTTCAGAAACCCTAGATTTACTAAGAGCAAGAGAATATAAAGAATGCGAAATTACAGCTGCCTCTGATAGACGCTTCCCACGTGATGACAGATGGAATGCGTTAGAACGATCATTCCATGAATGGAGACGAAACGGATTATTCGAATGAATACACTTTTTGCAGAACGATTCTGGCCTTTGGTAGCTGGCATTTTAGGCACAGTGCTTGGCATTGTTCTGTATAATTTCAATTATGTTTTATATATATCATCAAGTATTCTATCTTCGGGAATTACAGTAGGTGCAATTTTTGCAGGATTTGATGTTACACACAAAACATTATTGATTACTCTTAACTCGAATAAAATTAAACAAATAGAAAACGTAAAAAGCTATTATAACTACCTTATTGGTTACATGAATGCCAATTTAAAAGGAGCTCTTATTTTTGTTATTTATTCCTTTATACTGCTCCACATGATAGATAGTAACCAAATATTTAATTTGAAAGAGCATTGGTGGAAGCCTTTTGCCTTTGCCCTATGGTTAGGGTGCGGTACGTATATGTGTACAGCATTTTGGAGAATTAGTTCCATTTTTACAGTTCTTCTAAAGAAAAAATCTGTTTAACCTCATTTGAAATACCAGACAGAAACTCTTAAAAATAAACGTCTTTATCTTTGATAAGCCCTAATATGTTAGCGTACCGATTTCATAATAATTCTCCTAAAAATCTCTTTTTACAGAACAAGATGTTTCACAGCTTCAGCTATGGCTTCAGAATACGGATGTACGTACACCCGTCCAATCTCTTTGAAATATGCTCCAAAATCACTCAACAGAGGCTAATGAGGCTCCATCTTCAGGGAAAATCCGCCAGTAGGCGGACACATCTTCTGGGTTGCAAGCCGCAAATAACTAAAAAGTGAGTTTTCTAGCCGCTTCCTTACTGTGTTCGTCCCGGAGGTGTCCATATACCTTCATAGCCAATGCTCCGCCGTCACGATGCCCCAGCCATTTAGCCACCGTAGGAATATCAATGCCTGCCTCAATGCAGGACGTGGCGAAGAAATGTCGTAAATCGTGAATCCGGACGTGAGGCAGTCCAAGCCTGATACACGCGTTTGTAAGGGCCTTTCGGGGGTTTCTATGGCAAATACCGGGTCATCTGGGCTATTCCCCCGTCTTTCTCTTCGGAGGCTTTCTATCACCTCAGCCAGAGATGCGTTAATGTACAGAGTCCGGCGTGAGGTGGCATGTTTGATATCGGGCACGGAAATGGACTCTTTCCCGATATCTCCCCACACCAAGCGCCGGGCTTCCTCAATACGTAACCCTGAATAAGCTAGGAAAGCGATCATATCCGCCGCTTCGGAATATAGCCCCTTCTTTTGCCACTTCCTTAATATAGGGGCTTTTTTCACTTCCTCAATGATTCTTCGGAAATCTTCTTTTTCCGGAACGTTAAGATTTGCACTCCGCAAAGTCATCCGTTCAAGCTTGGATGCTGGATTGCTCTTGATACTTCCTACTTCCTGAAGCATGGAAAAAACATTTTTCACAACAGCGAGTGTTCCGTTTGCTGTTCGTGCAGACACAGACAACGCATCTTTTTTCCACCAAGCCCGGCACATTTGTTCCGTGATGGCCTCTGCTGCAATATCACGAGCAACAAGCTTTTTAGCGCGGCTGGAAAAGAACTTGATGGATTCTACAGCGGCCGGCTTCAAATGGGGGCGCATTTCCTGCCGCTGGACGTACATATCAACCGCCAAATACCAAGACACGGATTCCACGGGTAATTCATCCCTCCCTTGCTCCGCCAGGAACCCGGCCAGCCTGGAAAGGGCTTCCGTCAACACGCGCGTTTTAAGAGATTTTTTCACCGTTTTTCTTCCGGTATCAATTCGGGCATAGAAAATTTCCGACTCTTTTGACCGATACAAGTTCGGATAATCCGTCGCAACAAGGGTGTTTTTCATACTTCCAAGCATGCCCTGCGGCCCTTAAACCGCAAGAATAATCTCTTTTTACGGACAACCATACGGACAACCAACACAAAGACAAAAGAAAAGAAAACCCCGCAAACCTTTCAGTTTACGGGGTTTATAATGGCACGTCCAACTGGATTCGAACCAGTGACCCACTGCTTAGAAGGCAGTTGCTCTATCCAACTGAGCTATGGACGCATGATGCGGCAAAATAGTAACAGAGTTCATCTCAACTTGGCAAGCCCGGATCTTTGAAAAGCGCGCTTTAAGCGCCGGAGCAGCGGTCATGCGTAAAAGGTATGTCCACCAGGGTCGCTCCAAACTTCCGCACCAGAGGCTCCTGACAGGAAAACATGCGTTCCCGTTCCTCCGGTTCCGTATCTATATATCCGTGCAGATGCAGAAGACCATGCACCATGTACCGGAAAAGTTCTCTGAAAACAGGTTCTCCGAATTCCGAAGCCTGCCGGATAGCGGTATCAAAGCTGACGATGATCTCTCCTATTCCGTCTCCATGCGGAAAAGTAATGACATCCGTCGCCGTCGGATCATTCAAAAAACGGGCATGCACATCCCGGATGACGTCATCGGAAACCACGCTGATTTCTACTTCATCCAATCCGGAAAGTACGGGGACAGGACCTTCAGGCAACGCCAACACGGACGGAAGACAACTCTCCAAGGCTCCAATTAGGGCATCCGTAACGGATGAACTGAGCCTCCCCTCCCCCAAATGATTGTAGAGTTCAAGATTCGGTTTCATTTTCCTCCGCATCCGCTCCATTCTTCATCTCCGCTTCCGTGGATTTTCCCTCTTGAAGGGTTCCGGCATCGGGCAACTCCATGATTTCAGGAACGGCTTTGCCTTCACCTTCCTTTTTCACCGCTTTCTCTTCTTTTTCCCTGACGGACACATCAGAGAAAGCATTTTTCTCAATTTTTGCCTCCGGATTGTGAGAAGGATAGGCAATGCGGTTGTGGTGGATGCTTTTCAGCGTCTTAATGAAACTGTTGCGAATCTTTTTGAGATCTCCGAAGGTAAGGCCGCAATCGTCCAAATGGCCGTCCACCACCCGTTGCTTCAAAAGTTCATCCACCCTTTTCTGCATTTCCTCACAGGAAATTTTACCCATGGAGCGCGTGGCGCTTTCCACGATGTCCGCCAGGCTGACGATTCCCGTTTCCTTGCTCTGCGGATTGGGCCCCTTGTAACGGAAGTTGGATTCCACCACCTCCGGAACGTCATCCGGAGACGCTAGGCCGCTTTCCACGCGGCTCAGAATCTCATCACGGTATTGAAGGGCTTTCCGGTAAAAGAAGTAAGCCAGTGACGTGCCGTGATGCTGCTCTATAACGTCCACCAAAGGACGCGGAAGGTTGTTCTCCCTGGCCAATGCCACCCCGTCCTGAACGTGGTCGATGATGATACGGGCGCTCATGCTGGGCGTCAGCTCATCATGGGGATTGGGGCCATCCATGATATTTTCAATGAAATAAAGGGGGTTTTGCATCTTGCCAATGTCATGGTAGTAGGCCTCCACCCGGCATTCAATGGGATTGGCCCCAATGGCTTCCGCCGCAGCTTCCGCCAGCTGGGCAACCATCAGGCAATGGTGAAAGGTTCCCGGAGCTTCCATTTGCAGCCTTTTCATGAGAGGGCGATTCATATCCGCCATTTCCAGCCAGGAAATGGGCGTAATGATTTTAAAAGCTCCTTCTATGATAGGCAGGACACCGCTGATCAGCACGCTGGTCAGCATGCTTACGCCAAAAGCCACGGCCAGGCAAACCAGAACTGCAGTAAGGTTGTAGTCCCATGCCTGGAGATTGATGACACCCATGATGCAACACAGCACCATGACAAGCAGCCCCACAAAGAAGCCCGCTCGCAGCAACTGAGCACGATTCCGCAGGTTATGGGTAAGCAACACGGTAAGCATGCCGGAGAGAGAGCTCAGAATCCAGAATTGGACCTGCTTTTCCGGAGTATATTGCTCCGGCAGAATGAAAAATCCGCCAAGCATGCAGATGGAAATAGTGGCAAACATGCCCAGAAGAGGTCCCAGCAGCACCGTGACAACCAACGGAGCCATCATATAGGGAAGGTACAAAAGTTCATTGCCTATGTCGGAAGTAATGTCAGCCGTTACATGCCGGATGAGACCAAAAAACAGGAGCTGGACCAGAACCGCCCCCCACGTGACGACAAAGGTTTTGTTTTTCCTGCGCAAGGAACCGGCGCATAACCAGTACATAGGCATCAGCGCCAGCGTCACGGAAAAAAGCAGAAAAGCTTCCGACACATGATGCCATATGGATTTTCCCCAGTGGGGACTGTAACTGCCCATCCATTGAAGCACGATGAAAACCAGCACGCACAACCCGACGGATACCGCCAGGCTGGAATCCAAACGGTCACCGGCTGAACGGGACACGGAGGCAGCCCCTTCCGGGGAGGCACTTTCTTTT
>ERZ791607.2016-NODE-2016-length-12519-cov-5.052551_pt1 | contig 12519 bp, 18 predicted proteins | sample MGYA00509964_ERZ791607 | MGnify/ENA primary metagenome ERZ791607 (study PRJEB30046, sample SAMN00791907) | human gut metagenome | study: EMG produced TPA metagenomics assembly of the A metagenome-wide association study of gut microbiota in type 2...
TATTCAATTATGCGGTGTAGTTAGCTGTTCGTGTTCTCTAAAACAATTTTACATCCGTAAAAGAACCGCAGGTCTTAACCATTCCCACAACGAAAAAGAGTACAAGCAGGGCAAGCCCGATTGCCTGTACCGCACCGTTGATATGAACGATAACGCCCCATATTGTCCCGCCTTTGAAGTTCTGAGGGGTAGTGGTAATTAGCTGCCATATCTCCGCCAGCTTTTCATTCCAAGTTTCAAGTGCGTTTTCAAGGTTTTGCACAACCCAATTATCCGACATTCAAGTTCCTCCTTTCTGCGAAAATAGCGGCGGACTTTTGCGCCCGCCGCCATAACCGCAACATTTTTTCTTAACCCGTAATCAGGGTAAGGATTTCTTTTGCAAAGGTAATAATGATACCGCCCGCCAAAGTCAGAAAACCGTTCGCCCTCTGAGACGGATCGTGGGATTTCAGCGAAAGTCCTACCTGAACGATACCGAAGCCGAGCAGGATAAGACCGATTGCACGAATCAGCCCGAAAATAAAATCCGACAGATTGTTGACAACCGCAATCGGATCATTTGCGGCAAACGCCGTAACCGACATACCCATCATCAGAGTGAGCGCCGCAATCACAGCGCAGTAGAAGCGAAAGCCTTTCTTGACCTTGCCGCTCATCGGCAGCTTTGCAGTTTCCTTGTTTTTGGTTCTGTTAAAAATCTTCATTGTGATTTCCTCCATTCAATTTTTAATGTTTATATTGAAGCTGGCTTCTATGTCCTCGTCGGACAAAAGCTCATAGGTCGTTTCCGTTATCTCCGTATCGGGAACGGTATCAACATCAATCCATTCCACCGTGATAGCGGCAACATCATCTTTAACTCCGCCGTGTGCGTATGCGCCGGCTTTCCCGTCTGCGGTCAGTGCCACATCCGGGTGTTTCAGAATATCGTACTTAAAATCCATAATCGGCAGTTCCCCACGAATGAACAAAATGGCGTACCTGTTGTCGAGCATACGCACTTCGTCCGGCGTGAGAAGCTCACGCCCGCTAATCTGATAGTTGGTTGAGTAGTTTCCGCTTCGACCTGACGATTTCCCAAATGTGTTCGTATCAATGGTTTCTTTGCCGAGCAGTTCCGACACATATTTGTGCGTACTCTGCTCGTTGCCGCCAAGATACAGAAATTCGTCGCAGTTGCCCACAATGCTTTCCCATTGCTTCTCAAACAGGGCTTTGAGCTGTACCAAGTTTTGCAGAATGATACTGACCGACACACCTCTGGAACGCATAACCGAGAGTATCTTGTCGAAGTCATCGGGCAGCGAAACATTGGCAAACTCGTCCATAATGAAATGGCAATGCACGGGCAGGCTTCCGCCGTACTTGTGGTCGGCAAGATAAAAAAGCTGTTAGAAAAGCTGCGTGTATAAGATGGACACAAGGAAGTTAAAGCTCGTGTCGTTATCTGGGATAAGGGCAAACAGAGCCACTTTCTTTTCCCCCAGAGAGGGCAGGTCAAGCTCATCGGTAGCGGTCAAAGAAGCAAGGCTTGCCAGATTGAATTTTTCAAGCCTTGCCGCAAGTGTTATCTGGATGCTCTTTAAGGTCTTTGCAGAGCCAGAGTGGTAATCCCTGTAATACTTTAAGGCGATATGCTCTGGATTTACCATTTCCAGACGGTCAAACAGTTCGTCCAGAGGGCTGACATAGCTGTCATCGTCCTCACGGACTTCGCCTGCACGCAGAAGCTCCATTACCATCGGGAAATTCTGTTCCTCCTCCGGCGCTTCGTAGTGCAGATAAAAAACGAGAGCAAGCAGCAGCATGGAAGCCGCCGTATCCCAAAAGGGATCGTTGCTCTGTGCGCCTTTCGGCGTTGTGCTTTTGAATAGGTTGGTCACAAGCCGCTGGATGTCGTTGTCATTTTGCAGATAGACAAACGGGTTATAGCAATGGCTTTTCTCCATAGAGATTAAATCAAGCACCCGTATTTCAAAGCCTTTCTTTTCAAGCAGATTTCCGACATCACGCACGATTTCCCCCTTCGGATCAAGAATGACAAAGGAAGAATTTGCCTGCATTAAGTTCGGCTTGCAGTAAAAGCGGGTTTTGCCCGCTCCCGAACCGCCGCACACAAGGGTATTGAGATTTCGCCTGTGCTTTTTGGCGTTTAATCCAATCCGCACATTCTGCGTCATCAGCTTGTTTGCGCTTGGCGGGTTCTGTCTGTATTTCTTATCCACGGCTTTCGCATTGCCCCATTTTGCCGAGCCGTGTTCCTCCCGCCTGCGGTAATTCTTTCGTGTGGAAAAGTAAATGCCGATTCCCATTCCATATAAGAGAAGCAAAACGAGGACAGTTTTTACGCTGTCCCCGCAAAGCTCTATCTGAAACGGATTGTTAAGTACATCTAAAAACTTCGGCAGTATCTCCGGCAAGCCGCCTTTGACAGACGGCGCTATGAGAAGCCCAAGCCACACGGTAGGAATAATACCAATGACGGAAGGGATAACTGCGGACTGCCTGTCACTATCTCGATTCACGGCGGTCTGCTTCCTTTTCTATCACTTTGAACCTGCGTTTCGGGGCGTGTCCGAACTTGATAATCAAATCGTCAACGGCGTCGGTAGACTTGCCCTGATTTTTCAGGTCAGTCTTTTTGTCGTTCAGGGAACGGATGACAACGCCGTGTTCGTAATCGTCCAAAGCGATATGATATAGTTCCTCTTTCATTTGGGATACCTCCGGTTATCTCTCCTGCTCCTTTGAGCGTTCCCGCTGGCGGTAAAGCTCATCGGATACACGGGATACAATGTCTTTCAATGCCTTCTGCCCCTTGCCAAGCTCCGCTTTGATTTCCCTCGGCTCTTTGCCTTTCAGCTCGTCAGGGATACGGTCAATGGCAAAGTTCTTTACATCAACGCCGTACTTCTTGCAGAACATATAGCCGATACATACCGCCTGAAAGCCCATGTCCCTGCGGCTGTACGCTTCGCTGTTCATGGAAAGCTCTGCGTGTCCAAGCTCCTGTGCAATACACTGGCAGAGCGCCACGCTGTCCCCGATGTCCCTTTTCACATAGAGCGTCTGATTCTCATTTTTATAAAACGCCCCCATATTCGGATAGGGAAGCTCATCTACACTCTCCACCTCAATCGGCGCTGTGTCGAGCATGACCGCAACAAGCTTCTGCGGATCACGGTTTACGGTAGGCGCTGCGGGTTTTTTCCCATTGGTCTGCGAAACATCAAGCACCTTTTTGAGATTGAAGTCAATCCCCGGTGTTCCGTCCTTTTTGGTGTACTCGTAGGGATCGAGAATAATAAAGGTCTTAGAACCTTTATTGATTTTCACGCCCTCCGACACCCAATCGTCAAACTCCTTGACCTGACTTGCCTGCGGGAACTGCTTATACATCAGCAAAGCGTTGTTCGCCGTGTATCTGTCCATGCGGCTCTGCACATCAAGATAGCCCTTGAATTTGTCCGGGGACTGCACCACCTCTAAAGCGGTATCATCGAGCATTTTGTAAACAGCTTCCTTTTCCGCTTTTTTCTTTTCCTTATATTCCTCCGGCGAAAGCTGCGGCTTATAAGAGCTGCTGCGCTTCGCACTAAAATTACTTGTCATAAATTATCTCTCCTTTGCCTGTTTTGATTTTTCCTGCGGCTTTTGAGCCGGCTTATGATTGGATACGGTTGCTTTCTCGTTGGAAGCCTCCGGCTGGGTGCGCTCCGCCTGCCTTTCGCCTTTTACAGCCGCCTTGTATTTGTTCAGGTTTTCTTTGACGGACACCTTCACACGGGTAACTCTGAGCTTATCCGCTGCGTCCATCGCTTTCTGCTCCAATGACGCAAAGCCTTTCTGCGTTTTGTCAAACAAGCGGCTGAGCCTTGATAATATTCCCTTATCCGTTTTTATCTGCTCCGCTTCCTTCGGCGCTCTGCCGATAAACAGCCGCCCCATATTTTTCAAATGCCCCTTTGCGCCCTGAAGCTCCGACTGCATAGCCGACAGCTTCATCGTATCCTGCGCCATATCTTTTGACAGCCTGCCAAACAAAGAGGACAGCTTATCAAAGGCTTCGGGGATTTTCATTGCCCTGACGGATTCGGCAAGTGCGTCCTTTCCTTTTTCACGAAAAGACCTTAATGCGTTTTGGGCAGAAGCAATCAGATTGTCTTTCACTTTTTTGACTGTGGAAAATCCCTGCTGAATTTTGCCCTCCGTTTTCTGAACGAGGTTTTGGCATTTGCTTCTAAGCGTGCTGTTGTGGATTAAGTTGATTTCCTTACGCATATCCTGAAGCTCGCCAAGCATACCCGTCAGCGTTTTTTCCATATCGCCAATATAGCTTACCAGCGACTGCACCTCGCTTTTCTCTTTAGTCAGCCCGTTTTGGTCGAGGGTTTCTAAAAGCTCTGCAATCTGCGGATGTTCCTCTAAATTTTCCATTCAGATTTACCTCTCTTTCGCTTTCTTTGATTTCTTCGGCTGCTTATGCACCGTCTGCCTGTTTTGTTCAGGCGTTTTCGGCTTCTCCTTAGAAGCCTCCGGCAAGGTACGCTCTGCTTCCTTTTCCGCTTTGGCAGCCGCTTTATATCGGTCGAGCTTTTCCCTGACCGAAGGCTTTTTCTCTGCTGCCGCTGCGATACCCTTATCAGTGTGCATACCTGTCGTTTCTGAGTCTCGCTCTGACGGAGGGTTTTTGTCCGTCTTTGCGACCGAAGGGTTTTGGTGGGCGTTTTCCTCCTTCTGCTTCTGCTTTCCCATCGCTTCCTCCACAATGCGCTCGCCCCTTGTCTTAGCGGGGACTTCCTTTGCCGCCGCTTCACGGTCTGCCACATCTTTTTCCGCTTCGGAAATGATAGAAGCCTTATCCACCTTGCCAAGCTCGAAGCGGTCAACAATGCGCTGGATTTTAGAAGCGTCCTCCGCACGGACAATAATATCCACCGGGATATTCTCGCCTTTGGTGTTCCTGTCACGAAGCACACAGTAGAGGACGCCATATTTTTTCGCCTGCTCGGTAAATTTTTTCAAATCCTTATGGGGGATAGAAAAAACTTTCAGCTCCTTGCCGGACTTAATCATATTGGTAAGCCTTGCTTTGCCCCTTGTTTTGTTTGACTGGCTCATTTCCTGCTTTAAGACGGAGGTTAAAAGAACAGCCACATTCTTAGCCGCCGAGCCTGTCAGCTTTGCCGCCACCTCAAACCCTTCAAGGGAGAGTCTGACGATTTGTTCTGCTGCGTCACCGCCGTTTGTCATAGCTGCGATTCTCCTTTCTCTGAGATTTTTCTTCCTCTGCCCGGACTTGCTCAAGGTTCTGCTGAATTATGCCTGACCTTTCCGCAATTCCGTTGCAGAGTTTCACTTCTTTGCGAAGCTCCTTTAAGCGTTCCGATATTTCTGAAATCTTTTCCTTTGCCTCAGACAGCCGTTCATCTGTAATATTTACTTTTCGTATTTCGTTTCGGAGATGGGTTCTGTCGGCGGTAAGGGTTTTAATTTCAGATTCCACCGATTGCTTATAGGAAAAAAGCTGCCCGTCCGTACCAATCTGGTGCTTTCCGAGCAGCGTTGTCTGTGCTGTGATTTCCTCCAGCTTCATCAAATCCTCTTTCAAAAGATAATGAAGCCTTGCGTGATTCTGTTGTTTGTACTTGTACTTCGGAAGGTAGCCGAGCCTGTAACAGTAATGGAGATACAGACCATAAAGACCGCCGACCTTTTTGATTTTGTCCTCCCTCGTCTGCAAACGGTACTGCCTGACATGGTAGGTTTTGGGCTGGAACGGAGCAAAAGTGATATTGTCCCTGTTCTGTAACAACCGTTCAATAATACGCTCCTTTGTATATTCCTCTCCGAGCCGATAAGTCCGGATTGGTTTGCCATCGCCCTTCGGCGTAACCGTGCTGTATGTTCTCGACGGGCTGAAATTGGACTGATACCCCATAACACCAAGTTCATATTGAAACTGTTTTAAGTTATGGCTCATGGCAATCGCTTCATCAATCGCCCGTCTCGCATTGTTATAACGGGTAGGCATACCCGCCTCGTCTTTTTTCGTCAGGTATTTTGGGGACTGGTGCAGCGTGGGGTTTTTCACGACGGACAATTTATGCTCCAAGCAAATCTCGTCTGCAATATGCCGGAAGTAGTACCAAGACTTCTCTTTATTCTGCAAACGCTTCCCGTCCGCAAAAGAGACAGAGTTGATGACAAAATGGCAATGCAGATGTTTTGTATTCAGGTGCGTTGTTACCACCACCTGAAAACGCTCTCCCCACATCCGGCTTGCAAACTCCATTCCAATCTGCTGCGCCTGCTCCGGCGTAACCTCGTTTTCCTTAAAGCTCAGATAACCGTGATAGGCTTGTATCCCGTCAGACTTATCGTACTGCTCCTTAACCGTGATAAACTGCTCACGGGCGGTAGCTACATTACAGTTGATACCCTCACAGAAAAATTCCTGCTCCGTTTTCTCCTCGTCCTTTGCGTAGGTAAGGACATCTTTTAATGCCTGATATTCTTCGGGAGAGTATTCAGGTGCGGCATTTTCTTTTGGGTTGGCTGTCTTTTCCGGGTTGGTCGCATAGTCGATGACCTGACCGAGCCGCTCCGTTACCTTCCAAAGTTTTGTTACTGCCATTTCAGTTCGCTTTTTTCCGGGCGGAGAAACTCACGCTCAATATCCGCCTGAAATTTGTGCCAGCGCTGCGCTTCGTCCTTTAACATCTGTGCGTCCACAAAGCCGAGTGCGTTCGCCTTGACAGAAAGCTGGTTGATGTTGTTGCCGATGGCGGAGAGCTGGCGCATGACATCATAAAATTTTTCGTCCGGGCGTTCCTTCGGCTCATACCCACGCACCAAAAGCCTGACGAGTGCCGCTTCCGACAGGCAGGTTTTCTTTGCTTTCTTCTGTAAGTCCTGCGCTTCCGGTTTGGAAAACCAAAACTGTTTTTTTACGGTTCGCTTCATAAATCCTTGTCCTCCTTTCGTGAAGTATAGTTATCGTTTAATCGGTTGATCTGCAACAGGCACATGGTAACAACGCCGACAATACCGCCAAGCAGACAGCCGATAATAAAGAATAATAATTCGTGCATAACAATCTCCTTTCTTTCATCGGGGTATTAGGGGGCGTCCCCTAACGAGTGTTACTGTTTTTTCGACGGTAGGAGTAAAAACAGTCTGCTCGCTAAGATAATGCAGTCTCTTTAGGGAAGCCCGTTTCTCGTAAGTTTATCGCTCCAAATCTTTTGTTTTCGGTTTCATGGGAACTGCCTCAATGCCCTTTGCGGTCTGCACAAACCGTTCGGGATTATGAAACATTTCCGCATACTTTTTCTCCAAATCGGGCGGCAGGCTCAGATACTTTTCCGAAGAAAAAGGGGCGTGGCAGATAAAGAAATCGCCCGCCATAATCTCAATCATGTTGTGTTCGGAATCGTAAACTGCCCGGTTAAGGGGAAGCCCGTTTATCTTTCCTTCCTCATTACAGATAAGCGCCACCTCATCTTCAAAGGGCATATATTCTTCAATATCGCCGCCCACAAGCTGCTGCATGGCTTCAAGGCTGTCCTCAATTTCAACCATCCTCGGACACTTGCCCGGCTGGATAAGCAGGACGGAAATGGTTTCAACCTTTTCCGGATCGCAGAAACGTTCGCTTATCTGCGTTTTGTCCGGCTCAAAGGATACCTGCTGAAATCCGAAGGAATCACAGAAATTGAAATAACTTTTTCCTGTGTTACCATCAACAATTTCCACCACATCGGATACGGACATAGACCGTCCTTTGTAGCCTGTGGGGTGTTCCGTATTAAATATCTGATAGAGCTTTTCCAGCGTAAAACAGCCTACCTCTCCCTCAAAAACCTTGTCGTAAATTTTGCTGTCAATCTCTGGGCTGCCCTGAAACTTTTCCAGATTTTCATAGCCCGTAAAAGCGACACGGTTTGTGTCACGCTCCATATTGACCTGATAGAGTTTAATTTTCATCAGCGTTCCTCGCTCCTTTCGTGTGTTTTGTTCCGTGCAATTCCAAGCTGGATACACAAAAAGTCATTGTAGTCCTTGCCCTTTAGCGGGGGACTGTCAATGACTTCATACTGCTTTGGCAGGATTACTTTCAAAGCGGCTGCGGCTTTCCTGCCCGTATTGTCGTTATCAAAATGGAGATATACTTTTTTGATTTTCGGTTTTTCCTGAAGGTATTTTACCAATGCGGCAGGGGTGGTGCTTTCCTCGATTTTTTCTTTCGGAAGGTAGACTCCGGCAAGGGATACGAGGTTTTCTTTTTGCCAGTCCCTGCCTGAATTTTTTACAACGGTCGCATAGGAAAGAAGGTCGATGGCGCACTCAAAGAGATGGACTTCTTCGCTTTCGCTGTCTGCAATCCGAAAAGAATAATGCTTGTCGCTGCCGGAACAATCGCCTAAAATACGGCGGTCATTCGCTGCCCTAAAAGCTGCATATTTGGGTGTCTGCTTTTCATCAAAACCTACAAAAACAAGGTTATGGTAGGGCAGGCTCTCAAAAATCAGCCCCTTGTCAATGCAGTAATCAATGATGGTAAGGTCAATTCCCCGGTTAAAAAGATAACGGGTAATCTTGTCGGTGGAATTGCTTTTTTCGGGCAGTAATAATACCTTCGGCTCTTTCTTCTGTTCCGGCTTGCAGACGATAGCGGGCATAACCGCCGCCTTTCCCATCAGGGTTTCCACCGCCTCCACAAAAGAACAACCCTTGACTTTCACAAGATAATCAAGGGCATTGTAGCCGCCGATCCGCTGCGACCACCACATCCATTTTCCGTTGGATATTTTCAGGCTGTCGTGGGTGCGGGTGGTGTAATTATTGCCGGAAATCCTCACAAGCTCATGCGGCTCACAGCTTTTCAGATAAGTAAGAAGGTCAATCTGCCTTGCCTGCTCGACAACCTCCGGTGGGATATATGGCATAGAAACTCACCTGCTTTCCCTTGCAGCTTCACGCTTAATGACCTGATCTGCCCTTGTTTCAATGGAATCACGAATCGTGTCCATATGCTCAACCTCTCTGTCCTTAAACTCCTTATACACATCATCAAGAGGACAGGGAGATTTCAAAAGCGCCCTTGCCTGCTTTGGCGTAAGTTCCAGTTCCTCCATCGCCATCACAATATCCTCACGCATTGTATATTCGTAAGTGTGATTTAAGATTTCGGAAGGCGGCTGGGCGAGCAACCAGTCACGGTATTTGTCCTGCTCGGTTTTCATTTTTTCATAGAGCAGGGTGTTATAATCTGTTTTCATAATTTTCTCTCCTTTCCCATTCTCATCGTGCAGATACAGCTGCACTCCGTCGGAAAATACAAAACAGCATTGAAATTCACATCCAGTAATGTGTGCAAGCTCTATCAGCTCATCTACGGTAAACCTCCCGTGATTTATCTTCCGGCTCAGGCTTTGAAAACATTTTCCCTGTGTCTTTGCAACGCCTGTCATCGTAAATCCGGTTTTCCTGAATACTTCTTTGATTTGATAATCAACAGACAAAAATACACCTCCTTAAACAAATATAGCCGCTTGATTTTCATAAGAAAACCAAACGGCTATGTAACAATTATTCAATTCAAAAAATCTTATTTAAGAATATAGATTTTTCCCAAATATAAATGCCTTTTCTAAATAATCTGTTTTATCTATTTGGGGTTTTCCGTTCGTGTCTCCACAACCACCAGCCAATAGCATACCTTTATCTTTAAATCCTATATAATTAACAGCAAACTGGTAGTAAGATACCGCCTGCTCAAAAGTCCAAAAGAAATCATCTGCGGAAGTCATAAGTAAGGCACAGTCTTTTATTGGATATTTCTCATATCTGCCCAATGGCGGATTTGAATCTTCTTCAGCTATACAATAGAATCTTTCAATAAACGCTTTTATTCTTGAAGATACTGTCCAAAAATAAAGCGGAGAAGCAAATACAATACAATCTGCACTTTTTATCTTTGGTACAATTTCATTAAACGAATCTTTCTGAATGCACGGTTTCCCATATCTGCACGCATTACATCCTAAGCAGCCTTTTACTTCATTTTTAATAAGGGAAATTACCTCAACAGAGTGTCCGGCTTCTTTTGCTCCTGCCACAAAACTATCTATAAGCTGTGCAGTATTTCCTTTTGCTCTGCCCCCGCCTTGTATTATGAGTATATTTTTCATTGGATTATTCTCCTTCATAAGTCCCGACTTTTGTTACCCTGTTTTTAAATATTATAGCACGGTTTTCTGTCTTTTTCCACCGTGCTATGTAAAACGGGACAGATTTCTCCGCCCCGCTCGTTTACTCAAATATCTTTTTTGTCTCGATTCCGTCAACCAGCCCACGCATATAGCAAATGCGGCATTCCTCCACGGCAAGACGATTATCCGCAAGCAGATACTCAATCAGAACTTTGCACTCATCAAGAGACAGCTCCATCGGCTTCTCCAAATCAAGCACCTTTGTCAGCTTCGGAATCCGGTTTTTACATTCAGATACCCTCTGCTTTGCCGCTTTAAGCGCTTCATCGCTCTTGCCACCCTGCGTGATTGTTTGGGATAAGTAGCTTTCAAGGTCAAGGTCGCTGTTAAAAAAGCCGACCGGATTTTTTATATCCATAATCAAAAACTCCTTTGCGTTTTTCTATATTATAACCCGATGTCAGCCTCACTACAATTATGCGATTATTTTTTCATTTACTTTCCTAAACAAAACATATCCGTATGATTTTCCAATTGAAAGCCAAGCGGCTATGTAAAAGCGATATTAAATTGTATAAGTCAGATTTTATATGCTTTAATTAAAAGTGTTCAATAAAATGATTGCTATACATATTCCAATATTTTTTATAAACAAAATTATCATTGCCATTAAAATTAAGCTGATACATTCTAAATATTACAGGAAAATTCTTCGGTTGCCATTGCTCCTCATAGGAATAACAGTATTTCATCCCAACCTTCCGCATAATCTCTCCACTTCTTGGATTATTCCTATCATGTGTTGCTGTTATATATGGAAGTCCGTCTTTTTTCACTTGTTCCACAACAGCCATTCCCGCTTCCGTGGCAATGCCTTTACGCCAAAACTCCTTCCGCATTGCGTAACCAAAATCGTGATGTTCTTCCATATCTACTTTTATATAGCCAATCGGAAGATTATCTGTTTTCAGGCAGACAGCATAAGCATATGCTTGCGGCTGCTCATATTTTGCGGCAAATCTTTCTTCGTAAAATTTCTTGGTTTCTTCAATGTTGTTCATTGGATACCACGGCAGAAATTTATTGACCTCTTCATCTTTAAGAATCAGAAAAAGAGATTCCATATCTTCTTGCGTAAATTTTCTCAGAATTAACCGTTCTGTTTCTAATGTCGGTGTATTCATATCATTTCCCTCGAAATTATCAATTTATTTATTCTGACTGTCGTAAAAATTATAGCACAAAATTGTGAAATACTCCATCATGCTATGTAAAGCGGTATGAGATTTCCCATACCGCCGTTCTTATCGTTCTAAATCTTTTTCTTTTCGGGCAGGCATTTCCTCGCCCTCGTCCATCTCTCCGTCAACGATCTCATTCTGCTTTTTATCCACATTCAAAAGACCGTTTAGGACGCACAGGCGCTCCGTTTTTTCCGTCAGCTCCTGCTCCTTGTCAAAGGGCTTCGCCACCTCTTTTTTGGCGGTTGCAAGCTGATTCTCAACTCCTTCAAGCTCCTGCTTTTGCTGCTCCAGCCGTTCGGGGATTTTCTCAACGGCGTTGTCGATTCGGGTAATATTGCCGATAGCGTCCGTACCTAAAGAGATAGTCCGGGAGGTATCGCCCTTGATTTTTACCTGATAAACCTTTTCAAAGGCTTCAAAGGAAAGCTCCAAATCAAAGCCTCTGTACTTGCCGAGAGGAACCGGATCGGGAGAGGTCATTCCCTTGCAGGCTTCAATGATTTTCTGTCCTGCATCCGCCTTTTCGGAAAATAAAACACCCTTTACCTCAATGCCGACAAAGCGGTCATCTGTTGGTTTCGGGTGTTCGTTTGCCCGTTTCCAATCGCTTTCAAGACCGGAAATCAGTTCCCGTGTCTGTGCGATTTTCTTCGGGTAGTATTTGATAATTTTGTCCTCCAGAGCGTATTTTTCAGAAAGATAGCTGGACTTTAATAGCCGCAGCTTCGATACCTGAATATCTAAATCCATCTTCTCTTTAATATACGGATTGCCCGTCGCAAGCATTTTTATTTCGGCATAGCTGAGCGCCGTTTCATCTATATCCTCACAGGAGCGCACAGGCGATTTGCTCGTCATTATCTGACTGGCAAACTTCTGTTTTCCCTCCACAAGCTGATACAGATATGCGTCGAAGGTATCCTCCGTAACATAGCGGTAAAGGTGTACCTTCGGGTTTTCGTTGTGCTGTCTGACCGTTCTTCCTGCCCGCTGCTCCAAATCAGTCGGTCATTTTTTGCGGACAGTTCAATACATGCCTGTCTGTTTCGCTCCCT
>ERZ791607.2019-NODE-2019-length-12493-cov-2.680576_pt1 | contig 12493 bp, 6 predicted proteins | sample MGYA00509964_ERZ791607 | MGnify/ENA primary metagenome ERZ791607 (study PRJEB30046, sample SAMN00791907) | human gut metagenome | study: EMG produced TPA metagenomics assembly of the A metagenome-wide association study of gut microbiota in type 2...
ATTTTTTTCTAATATCTGTTTTTTTATAATATCTTGATCTAATGTACCTATATTTTCCGTATAATCTTCTAACAGTTTATCTGTAAATTCCGAAACAAATCGAATTTTATCTGATAGGCGTAAAGCTTGGAACTCATATGTCATATCAAATCTGGAAAACAAAGGCTCTGGAATAATTTTTTTGAAATTGCTACTATCTAAATTTGCTGTAAATATAATTATATATCCATCCAAGTCAATAACTTTTCCATCTAAATCTGTATATTGACCATCTTCAAGCATTTCATAAAAAAAAGTAAATATTGCTTCATCTGCCTTATCCAACTCGTCAATTACTATTATTTTTGACTTACTATAAGAAATTTTATTTGTCAATTCGCCTCCTTGTTCGCTTCCTATATATCCCTTAGGAGAACCAATCAAACTCCATAAAGAACCTTTGCCTGAATAATTTCCGAAATTAATTTTTATCAGTGACTCACCTGGGTACATCTCTCTTTGTAAAATTCTCCCTACTTCCGTTTTTCCAATTCCAGATTTGCCACATATTAACAAAGAAAACACTTTTTTTCTTCTCATTTTATGCAATAAAATGAATGCTTCTAACTGTTTTTTTAAGTCCTTTTTAAAATCGTCATGCCCATATAACTGTAACTCTAACTGTCCCATGACAGAATCAAATTCACGCTTATCACATTCAATAATAGAAAACTCTTTCGCTTCTTCTACTATTTTTTCGGTTGCCTCTTCAATCTTATCCACATTTTCAACCTCTTCCTCATTCTTATCAAAATAGTAACTAAACATATCACAAGCTTCATGCAAAAAAGTTTTTTCTACACAATAATCAATGTTATCTTCATTTGCTTCATTTAACGAATTTATCCAGCCCTCATATATAATTCGTAAGTCGGCTCTTACAAGGGCCGACATTACCATTGCTGTTATATCAATAACAAAATATTCAATGTCGTCTATCTTTGTATACTTCAAAGTAATATTTCGATCAATCAAATAAGATATCGGATACACCCCTTGTTTCTCCCCTTTAAATTCCTCTGTAAATTCATTAAGTTTATCCTTTTCGTAATATAATAATTTTTTCTTTTCCATGTTTTATTCCGCATTAATCTCCTGTATCACAGCAATAACATCTATAACTTCTTCAAATTCTTTTGTAAGCTTATGTTTATCATTTGCATTATCAACTGTTCTTTTTTCATTGTTCACAGAGGGTTGTAATTGATAATCCGTACCTGCATATAATTTCTCCCTCTTCTGCTCACTATTTTCCGAAAGAATTTTCTGTAGACTCAGTCTCTTTTCATATTGCCTCTTCCCCCTATAAATTCCAACAACCGTCACAGTTCCCACCTGCAAATCATATATATTATAAGAATTTTCAAAATCATTTTCGAAGGTCATAGGAATTGTCAATAAAAATTTTTCTTTACCAACACTACATCCCAACTCATACGCACAATCTTTCAATAAAGAATTTATCATTGCCGATAAATCAAGTTCAATTTTCATGTCATCTGAATTGCTACTAATTTTTGTATCCTTAAATGCTCCGTTTAAAATCATTTTGGTAACTGCATAGGAATCTTCCTCATTTAAAAGCTGTAAAGAAGCGTTCTTCAGCAAAATCAAATCACCTAAATTAATATTTGCTTTTTCCGTATATTTTTTTGCCTTTGCAATTATACTTGCAAGCATATTGGATTTTGTAGTTTTTACATCAAAATTCTCAAGTACCTTATTCTTTACTCCATTATGGGTTTCAGTATTTTGGGAAATTCCCAATTCACCTTTCACAGTTTCTAAATAATTTAAATTACTGTTAATGCCGATAACGGTCTGTTTGTCCATAGACATCTCTAATTGCTTCTCACTCGTTCCCCCTGTAACAATTTTATTATTTAAAAGCATTGCAATCTCATATACCTTTTCAGTATTTATGTAATATAAGCTAAATATTTTCTTTTCATGCTCTTGTTGATTCTCTTCATTCTTCATTACCACTGTAGCTGTTTTATGATTTATCAAGAAAAAGCTAATGTAATTACATAAATTGTAATTTTAAAGTTTAGTGTAAATAACGTTTTATTTAATAGTAAAAGAATCAAGTATTCCATCGCTGCTATCGCTGAAACATAATATAATTCTTTTGTCCATACCTCTTCTTTAAAAAATATTTTTAATAATATTATCAGTGATATGGGAGCGATCAAAATATATGGTGAATAAAAATCTGAAATATTACAGATTTTTTTAATATCTAGTAAAATACATACCACTGAGAAAGACATCAATATTATTGTCATATAATCTTTCCAATTTTTTGCAATACAATCTTTAATTTTTTTCATGCACACTCTCCTCCATAGCGCCACACAATAACTATGATTTTACTTATTAATTTTTCTAAAAAATGTCGACATATATGGGCGATATATATTTCTTTTTTTCTCAATCACATTATCTTTTTCTTTTACTAATGTTCCCCTTGCATCTCTTGTCCAGTATCTATTAAAATGATCTCTAAAAGTAATTGATGAACTGAATACATGGTTCATCCCAAATCCATCAAATTCCATTTCAACAACATATTGACCTAACGGTAAAATATCAATACAAAGACATTGGTCTTCCCCTGATCCAATAGTTCCCTCATCATAAACATCATCAATAGATACAACCACCTCATAAATTGGATAATTCGAGGAATTATATATAACTATGCTTTGTTTTTCATACGAGTCATCAAGCCATGTTGAAGCCTTATTAGCCTGCTCTCTTTTCTGTCTCATTCTTTCTGTTATTATCTGATAACCCAAAGCAAAAAGTGCCACTATAGTTCCAAATGAACTAATTAAATTAATTAATGTATTTATTATTTCTATGTTTTTCAAAATTTCTCTATATTTACTAGATTATCAACAAAAACTATATAAATAATCATTTTTTTCTAATTATCGTCATTTACCGCCCTTAATCATTCATTTAAGCAAATAAAGCAATGCAAATTTCTCATGCATTTTTATACTCACAACTTCTTTTATTTCTAATCCAGTGATCCATAGTACCTCTCCAAATCTTCCCTCATCTGCCCCTTCACTCTCTCCCAATCCCCCTCACTCATCTTCGCCAGCAGCGCATGATTCAGTGAGATCACTCCCAAGTCCTTCGAGTAATACATGAATCTCTTTCTCTCGAACTTTTCAAAGGGATTGGTCAGCATGCTGCTTTTGATCATTTTCCGATCTTTCAGAGTCTCGGTATTATAAGGGCAGCTGGGGCGATCCACCGGCAGTCCTTTATCGATCCTGTCCTGATAAAAGGCTATGTAATCCGTCAACACATCCTCGATCTTCGCATCGCCTATCGTGTCCATATGATCGATAAACGACAGCAGGAACGGCATCTTATAAGACAACGAATAATCTCTTTCCTCCAGGAATGCAAAAAAGTCATCCCGAACGGTGTCATCGTTATGTTCCTGAATGTTCAATTCTTTTCTGTATTTCTCTACATCCTCCGGGCTGAACAGGCTGATCTTCTTGCTGCCGAAGGGGAATTCCACCGTTGGTGTAATCTTCCCCTTACGGATCCAGCTGGTGATCGTTCCGGTATTGACGAAGTACTCTCTTGCCAGCTGTTCCTGACTGTAGTAATCCCCATACTTTTCTTCAAAGGTATGGATGTCAACTTCCACGATCCGTTCCACACGCTCGGTGATGCCATCGATCTCGATCATCTGTCCCGGCAGGTAATCCTGTCTGGTGATATCGCCGAATGGAACATACAATGAGTTTCCGAAGATAGCATGCATACTGCAGGGTCTCACCATGGCTCCGTATTCATCTACCACATCAATGACGAACACATTTTTCTTGATAGATGTCCGGCGCAAACCTCTGCCGATCTGTTGAAGATACAGCACCTTCGACAGGGTTGGGCGCGCCATAACGAGGATTCCGAGTTCCGGATAGTCCCAGCCTTCCGAGATCATATCGCAGGCGCAGAGGAAACGTATCTTATGCTCCTTGAACTCCTGCATAACCTTCTCCGGGTGTTTTGTATCTCCACTGTAATCCTGCGCTGAGATACCGGCTGCGTTCAGCAGGCGTGCCATCTCTTTGGTATGCGCCTTGTTGATACAGAAGATAATTCCCTGACGTTTTCCGGCATCTCCCTCCGTGAAATAGTCCTTCAGCACATTTACGATCAATTCATTTCGGGAAGTGACACGCACACTCTTCTCCAGATCCGCATTCACATAATCTTTTCCGTTAAAACGGACATGGCTCAGATCAATATTCGTCTCGATCCGGTAGACATTCGCCCTCGCCACAACTCCCTTCTCCATTGCATCCTTCAGAGAAAGCTCTGTTGTATAATTTCCGAAGATTTCTTCCAGTCTCTTTTTATCCGGGCGCTGATCCGTCGCTGTCAATCCTATCAGGAATTCCGGTGCATAGTATTGAATCACCCGCTTTAACATCGGAGCCACCGCGTGGTGCGCCTCATCCACTACAATATAGGGATAATAATCCCTTGTTTTTTCATGGTAATGTCTTACCGCATAGCTGTAGGTCTTAATATCGATCCGGTCCTGCAACGGCTGCAGGTCTTTATCGATTCTCTCTTTCCAGTCCGCAATGATGTTCGTATTCGGTGCCAGGATCAATGCCCGGAACTGCTCTTTTCCGGCTGCAAATTTCTGAATATCTTCTTCTACGATCCGGGATTTTCCCGCTGCAGTAGGTAATACAATGAGAAATGCACGAATCCCTTTTTCCCGCCGTTCCTCTATCTGCGCAAGGCTGATCTCCTGGTGCTCATACAGTTCCGTTTTACGTTCCAGCAGCAATCCCGCTTCCCGGAATCCGCTGGTATCTTTTCCCAGGTAAGACCGGATATCATCCTCGATACGATCCTTGAATCGGCAATCTTCCGTGGAAAAACGGTATAGCTTTAATCCCCACAATGCGCAGGTATTCTGCTTGCGCAATTGTTTGCGATAACCCTCTATTCCGATCAGCTGCGGATGGTGATAATGAATTCCGTTTTCCTCGATGGCCACTCTGCCGTCTGCGGTATCTACGAGATAATCGAGGAAATAATTGTTGCCGTCCTCATCGGATATCCTGAATTCTTTTTGCAGGTATTTCAATGCCCGCATACCGTAGACATCCGTGAAATTCTGTTCAAACAGCAGCTCCAGCGGTGATGAGTCCGCATGCTCTCCTCTTTCTGAAATCTTTTTGGAAAAATGTAACACTTCCTGTCTGCTTTTCTGCAGGCATTTTTCTATCGTTTCCGGATCAAATCCCAGGAATCGGAACACTCTCCGGTATATTTTCATATAGTGGTTTTGTTTATCTGTGATCAGTGTATAAGGAAAAATCTGCTCGCCATCCCGGCAGGAGCAGATTTCATCATCGATAATGACCATGTCCACCCCATCATCATAAAAGCGACTCACACCGCCATTCGGATAAGTCACTGTCTCCCGGAGGACATAGCTCGGATATGCAATTAAGAATTGATCTTTTGCAGGAACAAATTCAGCCATTCTTCTTTCCTGTCAGGACGGACATCTTCTGTATGGAAGCTCCTCAGTTGTTGCAAACCGGTATGTTTTTTCAGCAGCTGCTCCAGTTTTTCTTCTGTGAAATCCAGAAAATATCTGCCGTTCCTTTCCCCTTCAAATACACCATACTTAAATGACATATACAAAATGCCCTGCGGTTTCAATGCGTTCTCGATCCTGTACAGCACTTCATCCAGTTCCCCATAGGATAAATGCAACAGCGACGAACACGCCCAGATACCGTCATACACTTCCGATGCATCCAGCTCTTGGAACAGCTGGCATTTCACCGGAATCCCCGTGTACTCTGATGCCAACGCGCACAGTTCCGCGGAGCCGTCTATCGCGTCTACCCGATAGCCATGCTCCAGGAAATATTTCGTGTCCCTTCCGGAGCCGCAGCCCAGGTCCAGGATCTTCGCCCCTGCAGGAAGCCCTTCTATAAATTCATCCTGCATTACATGAAAATCTACATTACGCGTGTTCTCCACAAAATCGGCGGCATTTTGATCATAATATTGAATTGTCTGATTCTTTTTACTTTTTTCGCTCATTTAAAAGTATCATAGCATATTTTCAGGAATACTGCAATCTATGTAAAATTGCTCCCTCTATTATATATATGACAATATGCGACAGAATCTTACAAACTTTTTTACAGAAGTTGCCACCGCGAGTTGCCTCACTCAATTACCACTACTGATATCACTTTGTCTAAACGTGCAAATAATATCACATTTTAATTGCATTTATGTACTCTCGTAAATATTTGAAAGGGAACGGTATCACTGTCAGCTGACCATTATGCACAAAAGATACATTCATCATCGGCAACATTTTTTCGAACTTCACCGGTGCTTCATGAAATCCTTCCAGTTTTCGAATAACACACCCTCGTTGAATTTTGGGATGCATTCCCTCTCCAATGGTCCCTACACAGTAATACTTTTTCTCGTCTTTCTCAAACATCTTAATATCAAGGCAAGATGCCAGTAATTCTTCTCTTCTCACCCTTCCACGGAGTTTATTATCTCCTTCTGCCAGCAAGCTTCCGATAGTATCTATTTCCGGAATAGTGAACAATCCCGTATCCTTGATAACATTCATACTTCCATCTGAGAATCGGATAACTCCTTTCACCATTTCCGAATCTGTTCGTGCCTGTTCAAAGATTTCTATCATTTCTGTGTATTCATTCATTTCAAAAAGTGTCATTTCCTGTTCTCTCATTTCAAAGGTGCCGTCCGGACTTACTGTCATAATAAAATAGTGCTTTATGTCATCCCCCTCTGTCTCCATGCCAAAAGAAATAGGCTCTGTGAATCCCAGTTTTTCCCAATCAAATAGGGATATCTTCTTTTCTTCAAGGTCTTTTTTGATAATAACTTCATGCATCACCGTCGCAATTGCAAACTCGCTGCTATCTGAAAAGTTTTCAAATGTAATATGTTGAACTGCTACTCCCTCATAATTTTTATCATGCGGGTCATTAACATTGTAATATTCCGCATTATGAATCAGAACAATATTCAGCTTATCCCGGGATACCCTCTTACCCAGAGTCGTCTCTATTTCATATTTTTGCCGGAGCAAAGTTCTTATATTTTCGCAGAATATATCAGAATATGCATCATTTATCTGATCCACAATATGTATCCCTTTTTCATTCAGAACATTCTTAATTCTTTTGATGTTTTCTCTCTGGACAGTTTTGGAATAATCCACTCTCTGTGTAATAGGCTCCTTCCGAAATCCAAGTCTGCAAATTCCTTCATATTTATCATTGAAGGTAGTAATTACTGCATTCAACACTCCCATTTTAGATTGTTCATATTTTGAAAGACTCTGAAATTCCAAGAATGGAAGCGTTGTTTTTCTATCATCCAGTTGTCTTAGAATAAAGCAGGTTTCTTCCTCTCCTTTCAACCTTCTCCTAAGAGTGTTATTGGCTGAAAAAATATATTTTGGATAGTCCTCAAACTTGCGTTTTGTAAACGAGATTTTTTTCTTCAAACGCTCTGATGTAAAAGTTCTTACTGCCAGATTCACATATAGTTTTTCCGTAACAGTTATTTCTAAACAGGGCACCTGCCAGATAATATCCTCCTTCTTCTCTTTTCCCCGTTTTATCCAGTAGGGATGAAAACAATAGAGATGTCCTGTGAGATTATTACATTTTAAAAATTCCGAATCATAGGATCCCAATGCATTCAATAAAAGTTGAATTAATAAATGATCTTTTAACTCGGATATTGCAACCGGTAAAACAGAAAATTTGTCTCCATCCGTAACTTCTCCAAGAAGTTCTTTTAACTTCCTTTTGTTATCCAAATTCTTTGACATCAATAACAGCATTTTTCTTCCAGATTCAAATTTTATTGCTTTAATATCATTACACATGACTGATACATCTAAAATATAAGCACCACGCTTTATATATTTTTCGCTGGTCTCCAAACAAAAAATATCATATTTTTCCTCGATCTTTTGTTTATCGATAACATAATCCAGGCTATTGGTTTTTATACTCATCGATGCACCTCCTCAAAATATCCCATGCTGCTCTGTCATAACTAAGTTTACCGTCCGTTTCTTTTACCAGACACGGCAACGATACGATATGAATGTTTTCCATATCGACCTCCGAAATGTCCCAGTTTCCCTCTGCATAAATATTTGCTACAACAACACATTTGCATCCACATTTTGCAGCTTTACCTGCAATCTTTTTGATAACTGTATTCTTATCCTCCGTAGTTCCTTCCTGCCAGTTTTTAAAATCAACATAAACCGAACTTCCCTCGATTTCATAATCAAACATTTCGAAGATATCCGGGTTTTCTATTTCTTTCACAGTAACATGCAAATGTTTTTCCAAAAGGAATTTACCTACAACCTCGCCCAAAGCCCCTTTATAAATGTTATTCCAAAGAGGTGGCGTCATAATATAATCATTTGTCTGAAATGATGTTGCCCAACCATTTCTTTCAAACAATTCCCTGGCTCCAGGAATTTGCAACAATTTTCGGAGCTTTGTTCCTTCTTCTGATACCTTTAATGAATGTTCTCTATCTTGTCGAAATGTTACGGAAACATTATTAAAATCTTCCTCTTGCGAATAGTAATAATAATTTGCTGCCTCCGGTAACTGCACATAAAAATTAGTTATAATGAAATTACTACCGGCCTCTTCTTTCGAGGCTGTCGGATGTTCAAGTACGAATGTTCTCAATTTCTTCCATTTTTTAATTTTGGCTTCCGTCCAGTCGTTGTTCAGCATATTCTTAATTTCTTTATTTACGCGAATTGCTCTTAGAGATGCTCTATCCTCCAGAGAAATTGTTTCAGGATCTTTGGCACCCGTTTGCTGAATCTGATGAACTAACGCAACAAATTCCGGATTAAAGCTTCTTCCGTTTATAACAGATACATCTATCCTATCCACAATATTGTTATCTGCATAAATGTAAATATCCTTGTTTTTCTGGTTGGTTCTGCATATACGTCCAATTGCCTGGATAATATATCTGGTACTTAAAAGTACAACACTCTGCTTTGTATAAATATCCTTAAAGTTTTCATCGTTTCTATGCCCCAACATATAAGTTTTAAATGCTTTCTTAATATTAATGACTGTATCGTAAGAAGATATTTCTGAATTTTCCTGCAAAAATTCCATTTGAAAAAGGTATTTCACAAACTCTTTCTCTTCCAGATTATCCCCCAACGGAACAATGAGATTCGTCGGTTTGTCCAGATAAATAGCATCAAAATCCTTCTCGTTCTTCAGGCTACGATCATTTATTTTCACAGTCCTTCCTATTAAATACTCCGGGATCGGATACTGTAGATTCTGTCCTGCGCCAATTGTCTGATATACCGAAATAACAAACAGTTTTTCCCCTTTGCCCAACCGTTCAATCAGATCACTCTTTTTGCCATCATACTCCGTGCCATCCAGAAATACGACCGTTCTCCTTTTATCATATCCTTCCCAGCCATTCTCCATGGAAATAAATTGAAAAATATCAGACAGCGTATTTTTATCCAAAGCATTATCTCCCGAACGGGGATGCTTATTTAGTACACATAAAAAGGACTGAATATCCTCATGAATGACAAATTCTTTGAAAGCAAGAGCAATTCTCAAGTATCTCTTTTTGTTATAATCTTTATTATCTGCATTTTCTCCAAACAAGCGTTGTATCTTCTGGTACGCTTCCTTCGCAAGTTCCTGTGTGACAAATACTTCTGTCCAGGATTTTTCCGAATAATCCGCTCCGTTTCCTAACAGCTTCGTATGTATTTCTATATTTTGGTATCCTTCCTGTTGTTGATGAAAAGAATCTGCCAGACGCTGTCGTTCTTCCTCCGAAACTTCCACATAGATCTTTTGCATTTTATTCTTAAGATATTCAATGTCATAATTGCCAACCACAGAAGGTACGGTTGCTGTAGCAGATATTCCGATTACTTTTGCTTTTTCACAGAATCTGAGAAGTATTTTTTCCGGTGTATTTTGAAAGGAATACATCATGATCTGCGACTGCATATCATGTTCTGTATTATTTTCAAACGCATAATACCGAAAACCATGCTCATAAAATGACAGGTCAAACTCTCCCGGTTCTACCTCATCCTTTGTCTTGCGGGGAGACATCATAATCTGCCCTGTCAGGAAATCAATGCTTTCATCATTCAGCCGAAATAATGCAAGAACAGATCTTATTGCGGATTCTACCGAAAAAACATCCTCCCCTTCATTTCTTCGTTCATTTTTGCATTGCATATAATTAAATGCCAAAATACTGACCGCAACTTGAAAATAGGAAATAAATCCTCTAAGCTGTCCCAGCATTGTCTGAATATTGTTATTTTCTTTCGTCGGCTTCTTCTGTGAAAATCCAATAGAATTGATCTTCCTTTGTAGGTCACGCTGCATTATAATATATGAATTATCGGAATTCAGAATCGTGTGGAACTGGTGATCCTGGAACAAATAATTCTGGTAGCTATCTGCTATTTCTTCAAGAGTTCTATGTTTAAACTGCAATGAATAGGTCTTATGAATATAATCAGCTTTCTCTCGAATATCATCCACAATAGCCTGTAAAGATTTATTACGATACGCCCCCATCCTTCTTTCCCGGGATGGCGTTGTAAGTACAGTTGGAAAATCATCAGTATGTAAGGCCGCATAGATATCCTTGAATAACTCTATATAATCTACCTTGTCATGAAGACCGTTATCGATAATCTTCTTCAAAATGGTATCCTTGGTCGCATCAAACTCATCAATAAAAATAACTGCATTTTTTACAATGTCTGAGTTATAGAACATATAAGACGGTTCCACAATGGTAGTATTCCTACTCAGCAATTTATCCATACTCAAAAACAATACCTGTCGATCTCTGGTAAATACTGCCGGATATAATTTTCCAAGCCACTGCCACTTCTTGTCTGTCTTAACGGCATATAGTCTCTGCTCTACCGTCACATATTCCTTTGCCAGATAATCCGAAACAAGTCGTCGGAACCTTGGTTCTGTTTTTTCCCGCAAATTGGATTCTATACTGTCCAGAAATTCCCGCATCACAAGAGTTTTTTCTTCTCTTTGTCTTTTAACAAAGCTTAAATCTCTTTGAAAATTCTTATACTCATCACTCTTTTTTATTTCAGCAGGAATTGCACTTTCCACTTCCGGAGACCAACCATCTACAACACTATCCATATTGGAATCTATAACCAGCACCTTTTCCTGATACAGTTCCGATTTTCCTATACTATTAAACCATTTTTGAAGATCATCATAGGGCAGGTTTTTCTTTAATGTTGTTACAAAAATGTATTTTCGATCCTTGTTTTGCGGGTCCATACATGCATCAAAAATGTACTTTATTGCAGAGTAAGTTTTTCCTGAACCGGTAGGCATATCAATAAGCATAAGACCGTTTTTATTTTCATTGTCCACATATCTTTTTATAATATCGTACATTTCGATTTCCCCTTTATCACTTTTTTTCAATTCTTTAAATAACAAATCACAACAACTTTGAGTTATCCTAATATTCCCATAAATACTTGTTTTTTTACAATAGCTAACGCATTTCCTGTCTCAATAATTTAATCATATTTTGTGTCCGTTTTTCTGTACTTAATTTTTCAAAGTGTTTTTTCTCAAATAAATGCGCTCATATACAGTGGTAACGTCACAATCCCCTCTTCGCTCATACCTATGTTTCCATCCACAAATTTGTATCCATAAGATATATCTTTGTCATTTTTCATAAGCCATTTTAATGAATTTGCCCTGGTATTTCCACTTTTGACCTCAATAGGAACCACGCTTCCGTCTTTCTGGATGATAACATCGATTTCTCGTTTCGTTGTCTCATTTTTATAGAAATAGATATGATATCCCTTCTTATAAAGAGCATCCGCTATTGCACATTCATAGATACCGCCTTTTGAGTTTCCTGCTAATGTGTTTTCCACAATATGCTGTTTTAAAGAAAAGTCCTTCATCGCCATTAGTAGTGATAAATCGGTTGTATATGCCCGAAAAAAGTCGTCTCTTGCATAATCGTCCAAATCAAATCTGACATCCGTCACCAGTTTACATAATTGCACCATATCTGCCCGAAGCAGCCATTCCACACTTGAATAATATTTTTGTGCCCTTCCACCATGCTCGATTTCTTTATATTGAAATTTATGATTTTCCTTATCTAATAGTTGCTTTGCCAGTGAGAGATAACACTTCTCTGCCTTCACCTTTTCTTCAGCAGTTGCATAATGTGCTATATCATACTGGTATCCCTGTAAGAGACTTCTTTGGACCCTGTCAACTTCTCTGAAATCTTTCGTATCTATATACTTCTGTACCACTTC
>ERZ791607.2042-NODE-2042-length-12368-cov-2.829936_pt1 | contig 12368 bp, 6 predicted proteins | sample MGYA00509964_ERZ791607 | MGnify/ENA primary metagenome ERZ791607 (study PRJEB30046, sample SAMN00791907) | human gut metagenome | study: EMG produced TPA metagenomics assembly of the A metagenome-wide association study of gut microbiota in type 2...
GAATAGTATCTGTTACTGCACCTTCTACACACTCTTTTACCATTTTGGCCTTATCATCACCCCATGCCATCAAGAAGATTTTCTTGGCAGCCAGAATGGTGGATACACCCATTGTGATAGAGCTGATCGGTGTGCTTTCAATGCTTCCGAACATTTTGGATGCCTCGTTGCGTGAGTCATTGTCCAGCAAAATGAGGCGGGTAGTGGAGTTTAGACGGGAACCCGGTTCATTGAAACCGATGTTACCTACACGACCAATGCCGAGTAATACGGCATCCAGTCCGCCAAAGCTTTCGATGCGCTGCTCGTACAAACGACAATATTCGAAGATAGTATCTTTGGGGATAGTACCGTCCGGACTGAAAATATTCTGCTTGTCGATGTCTACATGATCGAGGAACATTTCTTTCAGGGCATTCAGGTTGCTGTTGATGGCATCTGCTGTGAGCGGATAATATTCGTAAAGGTTGAATATGATAACATTGCGGAAACTCAGGCCTTCTTCTTTATGCATTCGGATGAGGGCTGAATATACATTGCGGGGAGAATTACCGCCCGGCAATGCCAATACGCAAAAACGTCCGGCTTTTTGTTTGTCGCGAATCAGTTGAGCTATTTCGCAGGCAATGTGGTTTGCACCTTCCTCTGCTGATTCGTAGATGTCAGCGGGGATTTTCTCCAGTCGGGTCAATACCGACCTTTCAAATGCATTCTCAGGCCTGTAATACCTGGGGGAGACTCTGTTGAGAGTGATTTGAGAACTAAGATTGGTTTTCATAACTAAATTGGTATTAATAAATTGATTAAAGCTTGTCGCTTCTATGATTTAACAAATATACGAAAAACAAAGTTCACTCATTTAATGGTGTCGGGGCTGTTTTTCGGAACAAGGTGTTTTTTTCTGACACTGTTTCGGGATACAAATGTAGGCACTTTTTGGTAACTATGTACTCACTTCTTTTAGGTATTTTCATTAAAAAGACTAAAATGGAATCTTTTTGTACAAATACATAACCTGTTCGGAGAGGCAGAGATGGGTACGCGTGCCTATTTTTAAAGAGGGTTAATATAAAATGTAGTAGTTACTGTATTTCCTGCACTATCTACCGCTGTCAGCGAGTGTTTTCCGGGTGTGGGTTGCAAAGAAATCTTATGGAAATCCTGCGTCTGCGTCAGATAAGTATTATCAAGATGCCAAAAGATGGTGGTAGCGGGATTACCATGGGCCAGTTCGGCAGTCATATATCCTGGGCTTCCATCCATCTGTTTGGGTAATACAATCCGTGCATTCATGGGCGGGTAGATGAACTGCATTGGTTGGAGGGCATCTTCTCCGCAACCCGGCTTGAAGGGAGGAAGCGGACTGTATTCCGGATGATGTTGTCTGTAATACCATTCCCAGACGGGCGGCAAAGTGAACCAGGATTTCTGGATGGTAGGTTCCAGATTAGCACAATTCTCATAGATACGGTGAGTCTCATCGGCTGAGAGAGTGATGAGGTGATGATAAGGGCAAGCTTCCGTCTTTAATCCGGCGGGAAGAATCAATAAGGTGTCTGTTTCTTCGCAAAATCGGCCTTTCAGGTGCCCGGATTTCCGGCATACTTCAGTCTTAACAAAGACATTTCCCGGACGTTTGAACCATTGTGTAGGAGGAAGCAGGCTGAATATATCAAACAGAACCGGGCCGGCTGTCCGTGCTCCTACAAGACCGGGCTTGCCTTCTCCGGTGGCATTACCCACCCATACACCTATGGCATAGTGAGGAGTGACGCCTACAGCCCAGGCATCGCGGAATCCATGACTCGTTCCGGTCTTCCATGCGATGGGATGCATGGAAGGGATGGATTTCCAGTCTATTTCTTCGGGACGGTTCACTTCGGTTAGAGCATTGAATGTTTGCCATACGGCTCCCGGTTGAAAAATATCCGTTGTCTTTGCAGAAGTGACTGCCTCGGAATTTTCAGAATCTGAAAGCAGTAAACTACATTCCGTTTGTGGAAGTTGCAATAAACTCCGTCCCATGTATGCGTATGTATTGGTTACATCCCATAGGGTGGCTTCCGCTCCGCCTAAGATAAGTGATAAACCATAATGGGAGGCGGGGCGGTTGATTGTCTTCAAACCTATTTGCCTCAGGAAAGTGTGAAACTTGGGAGCACCATATTTTTGCAGCATCGTTACTGCCGGAATGTTTAGTGAACGAGCAAGTGCTTCTGAAGCAGGAACAGCACCTTCGAACTGCAAACTGAAGTTTTGAGGTGTAAAGCCATTAATATTAATGGGTATATCAGGCAGTAATGTATGAGGCAGCAGGCTGCCTTCCTGCAACATGGCATAATATAGAAATGGTTTCAGAATACTTCCCGTGCTTCTGGGTGCCTGAATTACATCTACCTGGTTACCGCTTTGTTTCCGTTTGAAGTTTACATTGCCGCAATAAGCTACTACCTGATTGGTCTGGATATCGATTACCAGAATAGCCAGGTTGCGTATATCACTCCGGTTAAATTCATTACTCCAACGCTCGGCTGCGTTCTCTATCTGGGTTTGAATACCTCTGTCGATGGTTGACACAGAATATTTCCCATTCCGTTCCTGATAGAAGCGACTGACTAGATGAGGGGCTATTTGAGGGAGAGGATGAGGCTCATCGGGTAATGGTTCGCTGATAGCCAGTTCGTAAGTGGAACTATCTATAATCTTTCGTCCATATAATTGTTTCAGCAGACGGTTTCTCTTATTGAGCAATGATTGTCGTGATTTGGAAAGGTGAATCATGGCGGGTGCATTTGGAAGTACCGCCAGCATAGCTGCTTCCGCCCAGGAAAGTTCTTCGGCCGAATGTCCGAAATATCGCCAGGCAGCGGCATCGAGTCCTACTACATTTCCTCCGAAAGGAGCGTGTGAGATGTACATAGACAGGATTTTCTCTTTTGAAGCGCGAAACTCAAGTCGGGTGGCCAAGATCATTTCTATGAACTTTTCTCCAAAAGTACGCGATTTGTTTCTTGCCAGACGGATTGTTTGCATGGTGAGGGTACTTCCTCCACTTACAATGCGCTTATTCTTTAGGTTTTGGTAGGCGGCTCTGCCCGTGGAGACAGGATTGACTCCCCAATGGTGATAGAAATGCCTGTCTTCGAAAGTGATGAGACATTGCTTTACTTTCTCCGGAGTAGTGGTCCGGGGCGGAAAACGCCATTGACCGTCGGATGCAATGCGTGCGCCCAGTAATTCACCGTTCCGGTCAGTGACAACGGTGGAGTAGGGCACATGGAAAAGTTGCCGGGGGAGGCAAAAGATATAGGCTATCACTAGAATTGTAATAAGTATGAGTATTACTTTTCTGGTGATAGACAGTTGTTTGAAGTACTTTATAATCTTAGCTCCCATGAAACGAACTTAACGGCTGACGGTCGTTCTTCCTGCCTTGGTTCGTGCCTGTGCCGAACCGTCATACATGGCTTCGCACTGGATAGCCGGCAGAATGAAATTACCTGCATACGTAGCTTGCAGTCTTATGGTGAACTTTTTCAATTCACTGCGACGCAAGTCGAAGTAAGTCAATACGCGGTCGTCACGAATATCCTGGTAGGTATACTCACGGGTAGGCGTCACTTCCGGAGTCATCAACCGGTCGTTGTAAATCTCCCAACCTGACGGCAGGATATGTGTTAATGCCAAATTGCTGTAAGCAGTGGTTCCACTGATATTACCTACAGTAATGACTGCCATAAAGTCTGTTCCTTGCTTGATATCATCTATGGATATCGTCGCTCCGTTCATATCCGTATATTTTACGTCCAGGCGGAGGTTATTGGATATTGCGGGCAACGTATCATTGAGTAACTGTGTACGTGTAATGAGATCCACACTTAATGCGCCTTTACCTTCATTCTTTACTATAATATTCCCCGAAGCCGGTGAAGTGGACAGTTCCTTTGCAAATACAGCCTTGGCTGATTTCACTACGGGTTGCTGCTTTCCATTCCATGTCCAGGTGAAGTCCAGAGTACCTGAAAGCTTTTCAGCCAGGCGTCCCATTGCCATCAATGAGAAAGCAGTGGACTGTGTACTAAACCAATTCTCTTCGGCCAGATTCTTGGATACCTTTTTCGCCAGTTGCAATGCCGCCTGGTCGCGGTTCATCAGGAGTAAAGTTTCCAATATCATAGCTTCGTCACGATCATACGAACCATAGATGTAGTTCTGTGAAGAATAGGGGGCAATGGTGGTTTCCGCCTTAAATACCAATTCTTCAGCCGGTTTCATCTTACCCGTCAGGGCATAAGCGGCTGCCAGTCTCCATTTGGCTTGCAGAGACAGGTTAGTTTGTTCTTTCATACGGTTCATGGCACCCTGCTCAGGTGCACCGGCTAATGCCAGTGTGTACAACCTATATGCCTGTTGCACTTCCGTTTGCCAGTGACCCCAACTGTCATCCTGATCCGGCATCCGCCAGTTCTGGGCAGCAGCACGTTGGAAACGTTTCCACTTATTCAGCACATTCGAGTTGACAGCGTAGCCTTTCTCCTGTGCCAATACAAGGAACATACCCGCATAAGAAGTAATCCACTCATCAGCGTTGGCATTCCCCGGCCAGTAAACAAAACCGCCATTCGGAAGCTGGCGTGCATAGAGTTGTCGTATCGCTTCCTGTACGTTGACCTTAATCTTTTGAGCTTCTTCCTCATCCACAGCTTTAAACTGGCTGACGAACAACAGCGGCAGAGCCTTGGAAGTCAATTGTTCCGTGCAATGATGTTGATAATTGTATAGGTAGTCGAACCTGCGGCTGATATCTACCGAAGGAATGCGTGAAACTTCCAGCAGCATACGGCTATTTGCCGGAGAAGCACCATTCAATGAATAAGGAAGTGTTACACTTTCTCCTTTTTCCACCCATTGACTGTTACGGAAGGTCACTGCCGGATTCGGATTCCGGACTTCGATTTCAATGGTCTCTTTCGCCTGCTGATTGCCACCGCTGGCAGTGATATGTATCGTTGCTTTTCCTGTTTTACTTCCGGTCTTTATCTTAAAGTAAACGAGTTGGTCACCCGGTTGACTGAAAGTAATGGATTGTTTATTGGGATCGATCACTTGTACACCTCCACCTGAAGCCTGGATGGATACCGATACATTCTTCACTTCCTTCTCCATGGCAAAGACATTTACCGGGACAGTAATCTCTTCTTGTGTGCTCAGCACACGGGGCAGTGTTGACAACAACATCAATGGTGTCCGCACGAAAGAAGTCTTTTCCGCTTTTCCATAAGCTCCGTCTTGCCCCGCTACCACCATCGTACGTACAGAACCTACGTACATCGGTAGTTTCAGCGTGTGCGTCTTCTGTTTTCCTTTATCCAGATAGAACGGACCGATAAATTTCACTACCGGCTTGAAGCGGTTCGCTTTTGCATCGGCCGGTTTCAGTGTTTCGTCACCGCCCGTACTGAACAATGAACTGTAGCGTCCGGCAGATGCTCCGAGTACATCGTCATACATATCCCAGGTGCGGATGCCTAATGCTTCGCGGGCATAGAATTCATTCCACGGATCGGGAGTCTTGAAATTAGTCAGGTCGAGTAATCCGTCGTCTACTATGGCCAATGTATATGTCATCTGCTTGCCGCTTTTTTCACTGACGGTAACGGTGAAGTCCGTTTCCGGTCGTAGCACTTCTGGCATTTTTATTTGCGGTTGCAATATAGTTTGTTTATTAGTCACCAATACCGGAACTACACCGTACATACGTATCGGCAAATCGTTCACTGTCTGTGCATGAGGCTGCAACAGGCTGATGTGCAGGTAAACATTCGGCGCCATTTCCGGGGTCACTTTGAAAGAATACTTTGTATCTCCATTGTTGGAAACTTCAATCCATTCACGTTGCAGAACGGTTGAACCGTTTTCCAGGGCTACCAGTGCACGTCCTCCCGCAGCGGCAGGAATGATAGCAGTTACCGTTTCACCTATTTCATACGAGTCTTTATCCAGAGAGAAAGCAAGCATTTTAATGCCGCTGGGGTCTGTCTTGCTTGAACGTCCGCGCCAATCCGGCCAGTCTATATAAACAGTTCCACCGGTGGCATGCCCACTTTCCTTATCTTTCACATAAACCAGGTAACGTCCCCAGTCCGGATAGTTTACCCGGAATTTAAAGGTTGCCTTTCCGCCTGTAGTCTGTATATTGCCACTGGCTACGGGAGTGATGGAGCTACTGTTGACGTATGTTCCGAATGATTCGTCCCGGTTCTCCCACCACCAGCTCCAGGAGATACGGTAAATCTTATATTCCAGATTGGAACGGTTCACTAATTGTCCTTCCGCATTTACGGTAACAATGTCGAATACATGATCTTGGTCTGTCTCGATGTATTTTCCTTTCGGCTGGTTCAGATTAATACCCACATAAGATGAGAATGGAGAGAACGGAATGCTTTGCGTGTAAATACTGGCATCTCCTCCCGGTTCGAATACACGGCTGGTTAAGGTTGCATTCAGCATTCCCGGGGCATTGGTGGCAGCCGGAAGTTTCAACATAAAGTTAGCTTTTCCTTCCGCATCCAGTGTTCCATCGAATATATCGTTTTTTACAGTTGTAAATTCGGTAGCCGGATTATTGAATATGTATTGCCCGTAGTTCTTAAATTGCGTATTTACTTTTGACAAGGACATTTCCACTTTGGTTTTCAACCGTGAAGCTGTGGCGCCTGTCAGCCATGCGGAAGTAAGCATTACGGGCATCTCTTTGGCGGAGGCTTGTATCACTTTCTCCGGCAGTTTCAGATTAATTTTCAGGCGGTTTGGCTTCACTGTTTCTATGCGGAGGCTTTTGTGGAAAGCGGTTCCACCTACTTTGACGTAAGCATTCCATAATCCCGTCGGGTCTTCGGGGCGTGTCGGCAGGTCAAATGTGTAGAAACCGTTTACACCTTGCGTAGAGATCATTTTGGTATAGAATTGTCCTCTCGGATTATACAATTCCAATGCTACGGGGTGTTTATCCGGAATCCTTTTTTCACGGTCTTCCATAATAAAGCTTACATGCAGCGTATCTCCCGGTCGCCATACCCCTCTCTCGCCATAGACGAACCCCTTCAATCCTTTCTGAATATCTTTTCCGCCTACATCGAACCGGCTGACAGATTGTTCTTCGCCATCTGCCACACGAACGTAAGCTTTCTGCTTCTCTACTTCGGTTACCACAATGAAAGGAACACCTTGCGGAGTGATTTCCGTAAATCCTTCACTATTCGTTTCACCGGTTCCGATGACTTGCAACTGGAAGTTGTAAACAGTTACTTTAGCTTTCTCCATCGGTTTGGTATCCAGGATATTGCTTACGGCAATCCATAGCTTGTTCAGTGAATTCCGTTTTACAATCATTCCTATATTGGAGGCAAATACGTTGCACGATGCTGCCCGGTCAGAGTCCATATAGTAGGAGGGATGGCAAGGATTGTTACGTTCCCGCCAGTTATACTGACTCCAGTCCATCTTTATGTTACCATTATAGTAGAAATAAGTTTCCGGTGTATCCCATTCTGCTTCATTTTCTTCGAAAGTACTATTTCCGCTGACTTTTGTCAATCCCTCTGAAGCAGTATTGTCTGCAAAGCTCATCACTTGTTTTTCTGTCCCGCTGCAAGGATAAGCAGAGTATTCTTGCCGGAAAGAAAGTATGACACGGTAGATAGCACCCGGTTCCTGCCGAATCAGTCCGGCAAGGTCTATTGAATAGTCTTCCCATCGGTGTACGTCTTTTGTGCTGTCCTTACTCAGCCACAATGTGTTTTGGTAAACCAATCGTCCGGAACGGCGCAGTTCACTGGCGGATGAGAGCGTATTGGTCTGCATGAACATCAGTACATTGTTTTCAAAAATACGGATCACGCTTAAATCTACCGCATAGAGATTGACTGCCCGGAACGGGATGATCAAACTTTTGGAGTCGGGCAGGATAGCGGCTGATGTAGACATACTCACTTGTGGTTTCAGATTCAGTTCGCTGAATGCGATGGAGTGTGACTTTCCGAGCGATTTATCTCGGCTGTTTTTCACTCCTTCATGTATCTTCAAAGTCAGTTTGCTCAGTTGATTGGCTTCAAAGTAGATGTATACTTTATTATTCTCCACTTGAAATATAGAAGATGATACTTCGGGGATTTCAATCAATCCGTTCAGGTCTTGTGTGGTAGAAACAGGATCGGAGAATACTATTTCAATTCCATTTTCCGGTTCGTCAATGCGTTTGGCAGAGAGGAAACGGAAATCATTCTTGGCAGGGATCAGTACGTTTTCTGCCAGTTTGCGGTCGATTCCTGCAGGACTGCCATTGGCGGTGATTTCCAACTGATAGTCTTCTGCTTCGCGAATGACACCGGCTATTTCAAACAGGTAGCGTGTCGGATGATCTGTCGGAGTGATACTGACCGGATAGCTTTGGCCGTTTCCGCCTTTGGCAGAGAGCATTTTCTCAACTGCTTCTTTGGGAGTGGCATCACTGAAACGTACTTCGCCTTTCAGCGTCACCAGGTTGCCATGGCTATCTATGTCGATGGTTGTCAGCGGTTCAACATATAGTGTGAAATTGGGCTCCTGTACTCTGAAAGAGAATTTGAATTCTTTCAGGCCACTATCCACTTCTACAAACCGACCTAATTGGAACGTACCTTCATAGAACTCTCCCGGCTTTAAAGTCCCTGGTTCAGGAACGAATTCAATCGTATTGTTGCTGACCCAATAGGCTTTACCCTTCAGAGATGGGGAGAAACTGAATGGATTTTCTTTCAGTTCATTGTTCAAATCTACCATAGGCTGATCTTGTGTCAGTTCTATGCGTATATTCGAAGTTTGCGAGATAACTCCTCCCGTATATGCATTCACAAAAGGTGCATACTCGGCAGAAGGAACAATATCCTTTTTGCTGTTTGCACAAGAGGAAAAAACTGTGATAGTCAGTAACAGAAAGAATAGCTTGTCAGCTATACGGTGTTTAGTTCTCATTCGTTCCATAATCTAAATAGTTCTGAATAGCCAATTGTCAATTGTCAATTGAAAAGTCGTCCGCATCTTTCCATGCGGGAAATTTTTGTCTGAATTCTCTCAGTACAGAGAGGTCGAGAGTTGCGGTGGCGGTTCCTTCTTCATAGTCGGGCACGCTGGCAAGCAAATCGCCCTTTGGCGAATAAATGACACTGCCGCCACTATATGGCATTTGATTTCCATCCGTACCAATGCGATTGACACCGCAAACATAACTAATATTTTCGAGTGCACGGGCTTGCAACAAAATATCCCACACCCGACGGCGGGGAACGGGCCAGTTGGCAACGTATATCAGAAGATCATATTCATTATTTACGTTCCGGCTCCATACCGGGAAGCGAAGGTCATAGCAGACCAGCAGCAGTATATTCCACCCTCGGTAGGAGATGACAGGGCGTTGGCTACCTGCTGTAAAATGCTCCGTTTCCTGGCCCATGCGAAAAAGGTGTCGTTTATCGTAGTAATAAGCTTCTCCTTCAGGAGTCAGGAAAAAAGCACGATTGTAGCAGGGGAGGGCTTGGAGAGAGGTGCTGCTTTCATCACAGGCTATGTAACTGCCCGTAATAGCCAAATGGAATTCTGCTGCCCACTGACGCAGGGTGGAAATTGTTTCACCTGATACCGGCTCAGCCAGTCTCCGGCTATCCATACTGAAACCGGTAGAGAAAGTTTCGGGCAAGACAACAATCTCCGCTTCTCCACGGAGCTTTATCAGCTTTTCCCGGAGCAAGCGGAGATTTTCTTGTTTATCTTCCCAAACAATATCTGTTTGTAATAGAGTTACACGCATAACTTCATTGAAATATTTTAGGCGCGGATTATACGTATAACGCGGATTAATGTGCTACGCTATACTTGCAGGCAAAGATTATTTGCCCGGCTTTCCACGCCGCAAGGTAATAAAAATCCGTGTAATCCGCGTAATCCGCGCCTAAAATTATATTCATAACCCGTCCGTTATGGGCAAAACGATGACCCTGTATGATAAACATTTCATGCGTTTATGATAAATATTTACACAACAGAATAATTGTGCGATCAGTCATATACTTAGGGTATCTCAGTATGATACTTAGGGTACCTCAATATAGCTCAGTCGTATACTGAGATACCACCATCGTAATACATCTGATAATCAGCCATTTACAAAACGCCTCTTCGACATCAAAAAATCAAAACAAACAAACTACTTGAAATGATAAATTATTTTCTTTCAGCAGCGTTATGAACAAGACTCACCAAACTGAGATAATCCGCAGTCACCAACAACTATCCACAATATCGTAGTCAACTGTCGCCAATGAACCTTATTAGCCACGCGTGTGTTATATTGACAGACGATAAATTCTAAAAACTCCATAAACTATGGCATATACAATTGCTTTTTTCGGCACCAAGCCTTATGACGAGGCTTCGTTCAATGAGAAGAATAAAGAGTACGATTTTGAACTTCGTTATTATAAAGGTCATCTGAACAAACACAACGTGATACTGACACAGGGCGTAGACGCTGTCTGCATATTTGTGAATGACACCGCAGATGCGGAAGTGCTCCGCATGATGGCTGATAATGGTGTTAAACTGCTGGCACTGCGTTGTGCCGGATATAATAATGTAGACCTGAAAGCTGCCGCAGAATGTGGCATAACAGTAGTACGCGTACCTGCCTACTCTCCGTATGCCGTAGCAGAATACACCGTTGCCCTTATGCTATCGCTGAACCGGAAAATTCCCCGTGCTACCTGGCGTACCCGTGACGGTAATTTCTCTCTCCACGGATTGCTCGGCTTTGACATGTATGGAAAGACAGCCGGCATTATCGGTACCGGAAAGATTGCCAAGAAACTGATTATGATTTTGCGAGGTTTCGGTATGAACATACTGGCATACGACCTATATCCTGACTATAACTTTGCCCGCGAACACCAGGTGGTATATACCACACTCGATGAGCTCTATCATAGTTCGGATATCATTTCGCTGCACTGTCCGCTTACGGAACAAACTAAATACCTCATTAACGACTACTCCATCAGTAAGATGAAAGACGGCGTAATGATTATCAATACCGGACGCGGACAACTGATACATACCAATGCATTGATAGAAGGACTGAAGAACAAGAAAATCGGTTCCGCCGGACTGGATGTATACGAAGAAGAAAGCGAATATTTCTATGAAGATCAGTCCGACCGCATCATTGATGATGATGTACTGGCACGCCTGCTCTCTTTCAACAACGTGATTGTAACTTCGCACCAAGCCTTCTTCACCCGCGAAGCACTGGAGAACATTGCCACCACCACCCTGCAGAACATCAAAGACTTCAAAAGTGGAAAGGTATCGGAGAATGAAGTAAAAATTCAGAATTAACAATAAAGATATTCAATAAATAAATGCTAACATTCGACTATAAACATTTTCATAGTCAGTTTGTTATTTATGTATATCAAACATTTAAAGAAAGGAATAAATTATGAAAAAAGTAATAGACAAAGCGGAAAGCCGTGGACGTGCCCTATATGATTGGCTCGACAGCCACCATACATTCAGTTTCGATACATATTACAATCCCCGCCGCATGAATTTCGGTGCATTGCGCGTATTGAACGACGACCGTGTAGAAGCAGGTAAAGGCTTCGGTACTCACCCGCATAAAAACATGGAAATTATCTCCATCCCCCTGAAAGGAAAGCTGAAACATGGTGACAGTAATAAAAACAGTCGCACCATCACCATAGGAGACATACAAACCATGAGTGCCGGTACCGGTATTTATCACAGTGAAATGAACGGCAGCGATACCGAACCGGTAGAATTCCTGCAAATCTGGGTAATGCCGGAGAAGCTGAATACACCACCCGCCTATCAGGATTACGACATCCGTCCGTTCTTGCGGAAGAATGAACTGGCACTGATCGTTTCGCCGGATGGCGATGCCCCTGCCAAGATGTTGCAACAGACATGGTTCTCCATCGGAGAAATAGAGGCGGGAAAGAAGATCGGCTATCACATGCACCAATCCCACGCAGGTGTGTATATCTTCGTGATTGAAGGTGAGGTAAAGGTGGATGATACCGTACTTTCACGCCGTGACGGCATGGGCGTATACGATACCCACAGCTTTGAGCTGGAAACCCTGAAAGACTCGCACATTCTGCTGATGGAAGTGCCGATGTAAGTCTTTTAGATAAAAATAACAGCAAAAACCAAAGGTTTGTGTAGCGTTTTTCGTAATATTGCGCTATAAATTAACCCGTGCATGAAACTTGATTACATTTACCATAGCGGCTTCGCGATTGAAGCGGACG
>ERZ791607.2044-NODE-2044-length-12361-cov-2.416301_pt1 | contig 12361 bp, 8 predicted proteins | sample MGYA00509964_ERZ791607 | MGnify/ENA primary metagenome ERZ791607 (study PRJEB30046, sample SAMN00791907) | human gut metagenome | study: EMG produced TPA metagenomics assembly of the A metagenome-wide association study of gut microbiota in type 2...
TTTACGCCGGACGGCACCGGATACAAGACGCCGCATGGGGTGGAGTTCAATCCGGAGAAAGCGCGTTCCCTGCTGGCCCAGGCCGGTTTTCCTGGCGGGAAGGGTTTTCCCCGGCTGGAGCTGATGACTACATCCCGCGAAGTTCAGAAGACGATGGCGGAAGCCATCCAGGGCATGTGGAAAAAGCATCTGGGGATTCACGTGGATATCCGTTCCTGTGAGTGGACGGCCTACAAGTTCGCGCAGAATTCCATGCAGTATGATTTTAGTTCCTCCTCATGGTCCGGGGATTATCTGGACCCTTCCAGTTTTCTGGATTTGTGGGGTTCCGCCTCCGGGAACAATAATACGGGCTGGTTTCATCCGGAGTATGAACGCCTGCTGGCGGAGAGCCGCGCCACGGGAGACCAGGAGAAGCATGGCCCTGCTGGCCCGTGCGGAAGCGCTGATGCTTTCCGAATCCCCGGTGATTCCCCTGTATTGGGCCAAACGGTCCTATTTGAAGAGGCCGGAAGTGCGCGGATGGCATCCCCTGCTTCTGGACAACCATTTGTTTGAGGATATCAGCCTGGACGACGCCCGGGAACATGGGAAGGAGGCCGCGCCTTGACCAGGATGATTCTGAAACGCCTGGGGCAGGGGCTTCTGGTCCTGCTGGTGCTGGAGACCGTGACGTTTTTCCTGATACGCCTGTTGCCGGGGCACCCCTTCATGGGGGAAAAGAAGCTGCCGGAGCATGTCCTCCAGCAGCTCCAGGCCAGTTACGGGCTGGATCAGCCCTCCCTGGTTCAATACGGGCGTTACTGGTGGAACATGCTGGCGCATGGCGACTTGGGACCGTCTTTGGTGAAGGAAGGCGTCAGCGTGGCGGATATGATCGGCCAGTCATTTCCTGTTTCCCTCCAGCTTGGCGTCATAGGCATGGCTATTTCCATTCTGGCGGGGATTCCCGCCGGAATCGTGGCGGCTCTGTACAAGAACCGGTGGATGGACTGGTGGGTGATGCTGGTTTCCATGGCCGGCATCTGCATTCCCGCCTTTGTCGTGGCTCCGGTGCTGGGCGTGGCTCTGGGCATGCATGTGCCCGGCTTGAGCGTAGCCGGATGGGATTCTCCCGGTTGCGTAGTGCTCCCGGCTTTGACGCTGGGTCTGGTGAATGCCGCATATCTGGCGCGCCTGACGCGCGGCGGCATGCTTGAAGTGCTGGGGCAGGATTTCATCCGGACGGCTCGGGCCAAGGGGGCGGGGTCTTTCCGTACGGTTTGGAAGCACGCTTTGCGAGGCGGCCTGATTCCGGCCCTTTCCTATCTGGGGCCTGCTTTTGCCGCCATGATTACCGGTTCTTTTGTGGTGGAGACCTGCTTCCAGGTTCCCGGCATGGGCCAGCATTTCGTGAACGCGACAACGGACCGGGATTATTTTCTCATCCAGGGCCTTGTTCTGTTTTACGGCATTCTGATCGTCGCGGCCAATCTGGGTGTGGACCTGGTGCAAATGGCCGTCAACCCGAGATTGAGAAAGGAATCATGAGAAGAAGAGGATGGAACAGGACGGAGGAACAGGGTTCCTCCCTGTGGAAGGACGCCTTTTTGCGTCTTTCCCGCAACCGGGCGGCCATGTTTTCCCTGCTGGCGCTGGCGCTGATTGCGGCGGCCTGTTTTCTGGGGCCCCTGCTGCCGTGGCTGCCTCATCCTAATGTGCAGGATTTGTCCCGGATTGCGGAAAGCCCTTCCTGGGACCATTGGTTCGGCACGGACCAGCTTGGGAGGGACCTGCTGGCGCGTGTCCTGTACGGCGGCCGCATTTCCCTGCTGGTGGGCGTGGTCGCCACGGGCGTTTCCCTGGTGATAGGCGTGGCGTACGGACTGGTTTCCGGTTATGCCGGAGGCAGGCTGGATGCCCTGATGATGCGCCTGGTGGATGTGCTTTTTGCCCTGCCGTTCATTGTGCTGGTGATTATTTTTTCCCTGTCCGTGGAGGAGCCGGCCCGGAGGCTGACGCAGTGGGTTTCCGGCATGACGGGCTGGTCTGTGGAAATGGTGAGCCCCATGACCGGGCTGATTCCCCTGTTCATCGCCATCGGCGCTTTGGGCTGGCTGACGCTGGCGCGCATTGTCCGGACGCAGACGATGGAGCTGAAAGGGCAGGAGTTTGTGGAAGCCGCCCGCTCCCTGGGCATCGGTCACATGAAGATTCTGTTCCGCCATATTGCTCCGAATTTGTTCGGGGCCGTCATCGTGTACACGACTCTGGCCGTTCCCGGCATCATGTTGCTGGAAGCCGTCCTGTCCTTTCTGGGGCTGGGCGTGAAGGCTCCCAATTCTTCATGGGGAACGCTGATTAAGGAAGGGGCGGACCGCATGGAGGTTAGCCCGGAATTGCTTTTGTTCCCGGCGCTCCTGTTTTCGGCTACCCTGCTGGCGCTGAATTTCCTGGGGGACGGACTGCGGGACGCCCTGGATCCCAAGTCCTCCAGGGATTGATATTTTTAAGTAAAAATCATGAAGATTGCGTTAACGATTTCCATGCTGGTGGTCTCCAACGTTTTTATGACGTGGGCGTGGTACGGCCATCTGAAGAAGGGTTCCGGGGCGGATGACAAGCCTCTGCTGATGATTATTTTGATGAGCTGGGGATTGGCGTTTTTTGAATATTGCTTCATGATTCCCGCCAACCGCCTGGGCAGTGCGGGCGGGCTTAACGTGGCCCAGCTCAAGATTATGCAGGAGGTGATTACCCTGTGCGTGTTTATTCCTTTCGCCCTGTTCTACATCGGAGAAAAATGGAAGTGGGATTACCTGTGGGCGTTTTTATGTGTATTGGGGGCCGTTTTCTTCGTCAACAGGGAGCGTTTGCTCGGGTGACAGACTTTTTCCGTTCGCATTCCCGTCGCCGGGCTGTCTTACCATGAAGAAAGATGAAGATGAACATCATTCCTGTTTTTGCCGCGGCGGCCTCAATCGTTCTGGCCGCAGGTTGCCACCACCGCCACCACGAGCATGATTATTACCGTTCCGGGCCGCCGCGCCATGATCATCATGATCGTGACGGCTGGAATCACGGGCGGACAAGGCCGGTTCCCAAGCCGCGCCCGCATTACATAACCGCCAACCACGCTTCCTATCCCCGCCTGTACCAGCTTCTGTAGAGTTTGCGGGGAGCTTCCGCAGCAGGAAGGAGGCCGGGTATCATTCTTGTGATATGGAACAGGCGGGAGGGCCGCGCGGGGAAAAATCCTGCACCGGGGTGTCGTTTATTCCGCTCTCCGGGGTGGAATCCGCTCCTGTTCTTCCGTTCCTTTTTCCTCCTGTCGGGACCGGTGGCGGGAACCCCCTGATCGCGTTCGATGAGCCGTGCACAGGATATAGGCTTGAAAAGGCGCGGCGCCCCCGGCACTCTATGCGCCAGATCAATGACTATAGATGAGCAATTAGACATATTGATGGGCGGTACCGCCGTCGTGATCAGCCGCGAAGAGCTGAAGGAGCGCCTCAAGCTGGGCCGCCCCCTGCGCGTGAAGCTGGGCGTGGACCCTACTGCTCCGGACATCCATCTGGGCCATACCGTGGCTATTGAGAAATTGCGCCAGTTCCAGGAACTTGGCCACCAGGCTGTTTTGCTCATCGGGGATTTCACCGCCACGATTGGCGACCCTTCCGGCCGTTCCGTGACCCGTCCCCCCCTTTCCCGTGAACAGGTGCTGGAGAATGCGGAGACATATACCAAGCAGGCGTTCAAGATTCTGGACCGTGACAAAACGGAGATCGTGTACAATGGGGACTGGTTTCGCAAGATGACGTATGAGGAAGTGCTGAGGCTTAATTCCCGCGTGACCATGCAGCAGATGCTGGCCCGGGAGGATTTCAAGGCCCGTGTGGAGAGCGGCAGGGAGGTACGTCTGCATGAGATGCAGTATCCGATTATGCAGGGCTGGGATTCCGTGGAAATCCGCGCGGATGTGGAATTGGGCGGGACGGACCAGCTTTTCAACATCCTGGTGGGCCGCGACCTTCAGAAGGAGGAAGGCATGCTGCCGCAGATCGCCATGACGATGCCTCTTCTGGAAGGTCTGGACGGCGTGCGGAAGATGTCCAAGTCCTACGGGAATTACGTGGGCGTGGATGAGGCGCCGGAGATGATGTTCGGCAAGATGATGAGCGCCAGTGACGAACTGATGGACCGCTATTACCTGGTGCTGCTGGGCGAGAAGCGGGACATGGGATTGCATCCGATGGAAGCCAAAAAGCTCCTGGCCTGGAAAATCACGGCCCGCTATCATGATTCCGCCGCTGCGGATGCCGCGCGTTCTGACTGGGAAACCCGTTTTTCCAAGAGGGATTTGGCCGCCGCGGATTTGCCGGAAGTGGAGATTGCCGTCCTGCCTGTCGGCATGAATGCCCTGGCCCTGGTTTCCTTCCTGTTTGAGAACGTTTTCCAGGTGAAAAAATCCAATGGCGTTCTCCGCAAGGAGCATTTCGCGCCCGGCGCCATCCAGTTGAATGATGTGAAAATGACAGATCCCTCCGCCGTTTTGGAACTGGCTCCGGGCAGCGTCCTGCGCCTGAGCAAGAAGCATGCTGTGCGTTTCAAATAGAACGCCGGAGGCGGCATTTACCTTTTTCCCTTTTCCATGCCGGGATTCCTTGCCAAATTGGATCGCTTCACTATCGGCCTCATCGTCAGTGTGGGCGCGGGGATTCTGGTTCCCTGTTCCGGAGTATGGGATACAGTGTTCAGCCGCCTGAGCGATGCAGCCATCATTCTGCTTTTTTTCCTGTACGGGGCCAAGCTTTCCCGCCGTTCCGTATGGGAAGGGTTGATGCACTGGCGCCTTCAGGGGCTGGTGGCTGCGAGCACCTTTGTCATTTTCCCCCTGCTGGGCATGGTCAGCATGCCCTTGTGGAGTCGTGTGCTGGGGCCGGATTTGTGCATGGGCATGCTGTACGTGTGCATGCTGCCTTCCACCGTACAGTCCAGCATAGCGTTCACTTCCATGGCGGGCGGCAATGTGGCCGCGGCCATTTGCTCCGCCTCCGTTTCCAGCCTGCTGGGGGTGTTCCTCACCCCCTTGCTGGTGGGGCTGGTGTGGTCTCGCGGAGGGGAAGGAGGCGTGGATTTTTCCACTTTTCTGAACATCTGCTATATTATTCTGGTGCCTTTTGTGGCCGGCCAGTTCGCCCAGCGCTGGATTGGCAAATGGGTAGTCACGCACCGGAACCTCACTTCCTGGACAGACCACAGCACCATCTGGCTGGTTATTTACACGGCATTCAGCCATGCGATGATTAACGGCGTATGGAAAAATCTGCCCTGGCTTTCCCTGGTGGAGGTGCTGGCTTTTTGCGGCCTCCTTCTGGCCGCGGCCCTGTGGCTGACGGCTTTCCTTTCCCGCAGGCTTCATTTTTCCCGCGAGGACCGCATTGCGATTATTTTCTGCGGCTCCAAAAAGAGCCTGGCTACCGGCATTCCGATGATGAACGTGATTTTTGCCGGAGCCCCCATCGGACTGCTGGTGATTCCCATCATGGTGTTCCACCAGCTCCAGTTAATGGTCTGCTCCTTCCTGGCCCGGAAGTGGGCGAAGGATGTGGGAAAAGGGGAGCAACTTTAAGAGGGCCTCTGTTTGCCCGCCTTCTCAATGTCCGGTCAGGCGCAGGACGCCGTCGTATTGCATGTCCCGGCCCGGAACAATGATGTGGCTGCCGCAGGAAGGAATTTTTGCGGTAACGGGTTTATTGCGGAACTGGGTCAAAAACCGCTGGAAGGATTCCATATCTTCCGGGATGATTGTTACTTCCGTATAGGCGGGGTTGGAAGGCGCATGCGTGATTTCCACCCGGAAGGAGCCTGCGATGTTGCCGTCCGGCGCATAGAATTCCAGTGATTCTTCCGTAGAGGCGGGATGCATGAAGAACAGGAAAAACATGATGCCCAGGGCCGCCAGGGTGACGACAGTCAACGGAATATTTTTTCTGAGGGGACTGATATGCATGCTTTCTTTTCCTTCCTTCCCTAAGATTATGGGTTTTGCCGGAGCGTGTCAACCCCTCCGGGGGACAGGCTGCGGAGGATTCCTTTCCCATATTCTTTTCAAGGAACAGGTTCTGGAAGAGAGGGGGATGGAAAAAGGGTTGCGTCTGCGGGACAATGTGATAGCTTGTGCGGGCAAAGGGAACCCTATGACCGTACCTGTAAAGATACTGTCCGTATTGGCGGGGCTGAGCCTGGCTGGAAGCGCCCGGGCGCGTATTTGGACGAATGACCGGGGCGCTACCGTCGTAGCCGTGCTGGTGGCCGTCCGTGATGCGGAGGTGGATTTGAAGCTTCAGGACGGGCGCGTGGTGGTTGTTCCCCGGAATATTTTTTCCGGAGCCGATCAGGAATATATTCTGGAATGGGCAAAGTCTGACGGGACGCTTCCGGATACGGATGCAGGGGCGGAGAACCCTCCTGTGCAGGGAGATTCCGGCAGCCGATACGTTCCTCTGGAGCCGAATTGGGATGCTCCCTGGCCGGAGAGGGTAGTTGTTCCCGGTTTCCTGCTGGTGAAAACCGTGCAGGAGACGGAGGAGCTGAGTGTGTATGAAACGGATCATTTCATCATGGAGTCTCCCGGAAAGCTGCCGGAAGCGGAGCGTATGATCCTTGCCCGGCGTTTTGAAACCATTCTGTCTGCCCTGGCAGCTGTTCCGTTGAATCTGGCGGTGGCCCGCCGGCCTTCCCGCAAGTATCTGGTGAGGGTATGTTTCCAGGAAGAGGATTTCAACAGGGCTCCGGGCCTGCGGAACGGGCATCTCAAGTTTTCCCCTACCAGTTTCACGGCTCTGCTGTTGCGGAATAAGAAGGGAAAGCTGCTGAAGCCGGAACTGGATCCGCGCTTTGCCGTCACGCACTGGGCGGCGCAGTCCATGGATTGGGAGCACTGGCTGGTGGACGGCTTTTCCGCGTACATGGCTTTTCTTCCCATGGAGAAGGAAGCGCCTGTATTCCGGAAGATTCCGGAAAGGCTGGCCGCAATGGTTCCGCGCGCCGTCCGCACGGGCAGAGAAACTCTGCCGGCCCTGGCGGACATGCTGTCCAGGGATTCAGCACATTCCGCCGCGGAGCATGGCGTTTCCTCCAGGGGAGGAACGCTTCAGTATTGGGCCGATTTGTTGTGGATGGTTTACTGGAGCCACCTGGAAGGGAACGGAAAGGCGGAGCGCCTCAGAAGCTATTTGAAGGTCCGTGATGCGGAGGGCGGCGGGAAGGCGCGTGCTGTTTTGCTGGATGGGAAGACTCCGGAGGATGTACAGGGGGAAATGGCCGCGGCCTGGAAAAAAATGGGATTGAGGCTGAGATTTTCTCAGCCGGCTTCTGCTGCCGCGGACGGGAAGTCCGCGGAAAAATAACGGGAAGGGAGGGAAGAAAAACTCCTGCCGGGGAGGTGTGGGAAACCTGCGTCTCAAATGGTGCCGTTGAGTTTTCTCCCTATCCAGAACAGGGTAAGCAGAAGGATGAGGATGGAGAGCGTATACGGGCTGCACCAGAGCAGGATGCGCGTTTCCATGGGCGGCGGCACCGGGAGATCCCTGATTTCCTTAATGAGCCGCTGTATTTCCTCAGCTTTCACCATGCGCCCGCGTGTGATGGAGGCCATTTCCTCCATGAGCGCGGTATTGACGGGGCTGCCGATTTTTTCCAGCGTTTCACTCATGGTGATGATGGGAAGCGTAACGGATTTATCCGGTTCCGCAGAGGATGAAGCTGTGAGCTTCCAGGTGCCGGGACGGTTGATTTTGACGGAGGCGGTAAAGGAGCCCCATGTATGGTTCATCGTGTCCATTTGCACGCGGCTGGAGCTTCCTTCCGGAGTTGTAATGTCCAGAAAAACCTCTCCATTCTGGAGAGGGGCCCCCAGTTTGTCGGAGACCATGGCGGTGACGGTCAGCGTGTCTCCCGGCCGGGGCCGTTCCGGGGTGGGAATCAGACGGATTCTTTCTCCTGCGGCCATGTTGCGCTGGTAACTCATCCAGCGGGCCACCTGGCTCCAGAAACGGTAATGGTATTTATCTTCTACTCCGCGCCTCCATCGCCAGGCGGAATCCGTTCCCATGAAGAGGACTTTCCCGTGGCCGCAGGACTGGGTGACAATAAGGGGAATGCGGCCATAGGCATTCTTATCCGCCGCATGCACGGCCAGGACAGTGCTTCCCGCTTTGGTCCGTTCCACGGGGGCGTACCAGTTGAAGCCCGGCAGATTGCGCCATACTTCTTCGTTTTCGCCCTCCGTATCCGCCAGCATGGTAAGCAGGGAGCCGCGGCCTTCCGGCGTCAGGATAAGGGGTGATGGGGAAGGTTGGGTTGTCCCCTCCGGTTTGGTGTTGAGAAATGTAACGGGCATCAGGTCCCCCAGTTCCGATTTCAGGAGTTCCATTTGCCTGCCCTGGTAGCCGGGGAGGAAGACGATGCCGCTGGCCTGGTTTTTTACCATGCCTTTGAGCAGGGAGGCCTGTTCTTCCGTCAGCCCTTTGGAGCCCAGCCCCACATCGCCGATGAAGATGACGTCATACCGGGCCAGGTCTTCCATTCTGTCCGGGAATTTGACCAGGTATCCGGGGCCTTCCCCCATTTCTTCCAGTTCCGGATGAAAGAGCAGGGTGTGCACGTTCACGCCGGGATCCCGGTACAGGGCGTTCCGGATGAAGCGGTATTCCCAGCGCGGCAGTGTATCGATGACCAGTGCTTTGATGGATTCCCTCCTGCCGGAGATGCTGAAGGAGGAGGCGTTATTATTGTGCATCCGTTCCTGGGGCTGGGCGGGGAGTTTGAGTTCCAGCGTTTCCGCCCCTTCTTTTTCTATTTTCCACAGAACGGCGTCGGATACCTCTCCCTGGGCCGGAATGGTGACCGTGCGGGTGACGGTTTTCCCTGTGTCCCTGGAAATCATGGTGAGCGTGGCGCGCGTTTCCTTGCCCAGCGTGCTTTTAATGGTAAAGGGTATTTGCACCGTTTCCCCGATGATGCCGTAAGTGGGGGCTTTCACGTCCTGAAGGGCCAGGTCCGGGAGGGGATACGGGCTGCCTGCGGAAATGATGAACAGGGGGATTCCCCTGGTGCGCATGCGCTGGGCCTGCGTCAGCACGGAGGATGAGGCGTTGTGGCTGCCGTCCGTGAACATGATGACCGCCCGGAGGTTGTCGGAGGATTGCATGGCATCCTCCAGCGGTTTGGCCAGGTCTGTGCCGGCCATGGCATAATCCGGAGAGTCCGGCGCAGGTGGCGCGCCGAAGGAGGCGTATTCCACTACATGCGTGTCTTTGAGGGATTCCGTACTGTTGCCCTTGAGCAGTTCCTGCACGTAGGCCGTGCGTGTGACGACATGCTGGGGGGAGATTTCCACATCCTGCGTTTCCATGGAGCCGGAGCGGTCCTCCAGAATGGAAACCTTGGGTTTTTCCTGCGGGGAGGAGGTGATGAGCCATTCCGGCTGGAAGAGCAGGAAGCAGATGAAGCCAAGGATTGCCAGGCGAAGAATTTCCAGTTTGAATGTCAGCGGCCGGCGGTTGCGCTTGCAGGCGATATAGCTCATCCAGATGCCGGCCGCCATAACCAGGACGGTCAGGATGACGCTTGACGCAGTAGGTTGAAGGCTCAGGTTCATGGACGGGTGGTGGGGGAGGGGAGTTTGACCGTCTGGCCGGGCAGGCACAGGAGGGCTTCCATCAGCAGGCAGGCGAGGGCGAAGAACAGGAAGAGCTTCCATGCTTCCTGCACCAGGGTGGGGGCTTCCTCTGCACTCTGCATGGAACTGATGGAAGCTTCCGGCAGAAGGAGGTGGAGTTTTTCATCCGTAATCTGGTCAGGCATGTCTTCCGGCCAGGGACGGTTCACGGCGTAGGTCTGTCCTCCCAGTCGGTACACGCCCGCCGTATCAGCCGGAGAACCGGAGGGGTGGCTTCCCTGGGCATTATCCAGGCGCACGGGGGTATCCGTGGCGGATTGCGGCAGGGAGGCGTCATTCACCCGTAGGGAAATGGAGGTGGAAAAGCGTTCCGCCCCCCGGTCCGCCATACGCTGGAGCAGGGGGAGCAGCAGGTGGCCGTCCGCCAGGTTGGACCAGGAATATCTGGGCAGCGTTCCCAGGAACAGAGCGGACCCCGTTCCGGCCCTGACCTGGGCCAGGGCACAGGAACCGTCATCCCAGGAGGCCAGAGTGCGGTATTTGCCCAGCAGGGGTTTCCTGCGCACGGCGCGGAGACGGTTGGCGGGGATGGGTGTCTGATCGGAACCGTCGCGGAGGAATCCCCTTTGCCGGTCCCACGTTTCCAGACGGTAGTATTGTTCGGACGGAGCCGTCTCCGTTGCGCCCCAGGAAACGCCCAGGAAGGAATGCCGTGTTCCGTGTTCCGTGTCGTCAGGCAGGAAAAGGGCTATTCCTCCTTCTTCAATGTATGTCTGGAGTTTTTTCCCCATTTCCGCGCGCGGTGGCGGCCCGTACCAAACGACCATGGACTGGGAGGCCAGATTAGCCTGAGCTTCCCGCGTATTGCCGGGCATCGTGGCTTTCCTGCTGGCCAGGCCGGGAGGGGCGGACATCAGGGAAAGGGTTTTCCCCACTTCTCCCGAAGGACCGAAAATCAGGATGTTGGCGAGAGGCCTGGGGGCGAAGGTGAAGAAGGAAATGTCATCCCTGATGAAGTCGTCATGAGGAAGCGCAACGAAGCCGAAGCCGGATTCCTTGCCCTGCGGCAGGGGGATTTCTTTCCGGATGGAGGTGTTTTCCCCTGCCAGTTGCAGCGTGGCAGCGGTGGAGGCGTTATCCACGGAAAGCTGCACCGGCACGTCCTCCGGCTGGTTGGGATTGAACCCCTGCCGCAGCACTTCCAGATCCAGCACCAGTTTCCCGTTATTTACCTGAGCCTGCCGGACTCTGATGCCGCGGTTGCTTTCCGGCCTGTCGCGGAGGGCCATGATGCGGATGGAAGGGGGCAGGGGAAGGGCGGCCAGCCTCTGGCGCACACCGGGCCAGAGAGGGGAGTCTGGCTTCCAGGAAGAGGCCTGCATGTCCGAGGCAATCCAGATTTCCGTCTTTCCTGCGCCGGATTCTTCCAGGTACGGGATGGCTTTTTGCAGAAGTGCCGGAATATCTGCGCCTCCATCCGTTGTCTTGCTTACAGTCAGGTCCGCCAGGGCTTCCGGAGCGGGAATCTGGGTAACGGTTCCAGTGGCGGAATCAAGCAGGGAAAGGCGGCAGTGGCCGAGCTGCGCGAAAGTGGATTCCACCAGAGGGGGGATGGCATCCCGAAGGGAGCTGGTTTTGTCCGGACGGGCATCCATGGAGGCGGAACGATCCAGAACCAGCAGGACTTCATTCAATCCGGAGCTTCCCCAGCCGAAGAAGCTTCCGAGCAGGGGCCGCGCAAAGGCCGTTACCAGTGCCGCCACGGCCATCACGCGCAGCGCCAGAATCAGATAGTGCAGCAGTTTTTTCGTTCCACGTGTTTCCCTGGCCGCACGGAGAAGGAATTCCATGGCCGCCCAGGGGACGGAACGGTGCCGCCACCGGTTGACCAGGTGGATGATGATGGGAACGGAGGCTGCAAAGAGAGCCCACAGCAGCCAGGGAGAGTTGAAGGACATGGCGGGACAGGGATAATTGGAGGGTCAGAGCTGCCTGGTCAGGTGGAGGGCGGTCCGGGCAGCAGTTGCCGGAGGATATGAAGGGTCATTTCTCCGGTTTGCTGGAAGGATTTTTCGCCCAGAATGCCGATGTTATCCTTGGAGGTGTGCCACCAGTTGCCGTCCTGGAAGTCGTCAATCAGGTTCAGCGTGTCCACGCCGCGCTCCATGAAAGGAACGTGGTCATCCAGGATGGCATAGCCGGATACTCCCCATTCTTCCGGGGAATAACCCAGTTCACGGATAGCGCGGGAATAAACCCGGTACATGGATTGGGGCGTCATGGCCGGGATGCGTATCTTTTTACCCTGCCGCCCCACCATGTCCAGATTGATCATCCATTTGGGGAGCGGTTGTTGCATGGAGGATGCGTAATGCCTGGAGCCGTACAGGCCGTCGTCGCTGTCCATATGTTCCGCAAAACTTTCTTCCCCGTCAAAAAACACAAGCTCCAAATTTCTGGCGCGTGCGGGGTCTCCGGACAGAATGCGGGCTGTCTCCAGAATGGCCGCAGCTCCCGATGCTCCGTCATTGGCTCCGGTGAATTCGTCAATGCCCCGCTTGGTGTCAATATGGCAGGTCAGCAGGCCTCGAACCGGATCCAGGAAATTTGGAGCTTTGCCAAAACGGGCCCTCAGGTTGACGAAACGGACGGGGCCCTGGGGCGTTTCCTTTTCAAAATCCTGTTCCCGGCAGGTCC
>ERZ791607.2048-NODE-2048-length-12328-cov-2.262446_pt1 | contig 12328 bp, 7 predicted proteins | sample MGYA00509964_ERZ791607 | MGnify/ENA primary metagenome ERZ791607 (study PRJEB30046, sample SAMN00791907) | human gut metagenome | study: EMG produced TPA metagenomics assembly of the A metagenome-wide association study of gut microbiota in type 2...
TCATTGCAGTGTTGATTATACCGACATTGACGGCAGGCAGATTATAACGGCGAAAAATGACGGCAACACAATAGGTTTGGAAATCGGCAGTAATGAAATGACGGTTAATGACAAAAAAGTGAGCCTTGACACAGCACCCGTAATTACAGATGACCGCACACTTGTACCGCTAAGAGCGGTATCGGAGGCACTTGACTGTAATGTGGATTGGAATGGGGACACTAAAACTGTTACAATAGCACCTCACAAGTACAATGAATACTACACGCAAAAACTTATGGAAAATCTGCCTAAGGACGAAAACTATGTTATATCTCCGTTTTCGCTTGAAATGGCAATGATGATGGCGTCGGAGGGTGCAGTAGGGGACACAAAACAAGAAATAACCAAAGCATTTAATTCACCGAACACAAGCTTATACAGTCAAATAATAACCGATAACAAAAATAAGGGTGTGGACATAGCAAATTCAATATGGTTTAACAAGGACAGCGGAAAAAATGCTTATTTTGCCGATGACTATCAAAAGAAAATACAAAGCGACTATCAAGGAACTGCTCAATCGGTTACGAACGATGACAGTATTGAAAAGGTAAATGAATGGGTAGAAAAACAGACGAACGGCAAAATAACAAATATGCTTTCTGAAGAAAACAGAGGTTATGTATGTGCACTTGTAAATGCGATTTATATGAAAGCGGATTGGGTAAATAAATTTGAAAAAGAGGGTACATATAAAGAAACTTTCACCGATATAAACGGTGATAAATCGGAAATTGATTTTATGCATCAAGCGGCAGATTTTCAATATTATGAGAACGGTGACACTAAAGCCGTAAAATTGCCATATGAAAACGGACTAAGTATGGTTGTTGTTTTAGGGGACACTAAAAATATTCTTAACGATATTCATAATGGGAAAATGACAAGCAAGTTGGTTGAGGTGACATTGCCGAAAATTAAAGCTGAATATTCGATAGACTACGTAAACATACTTAAAAATATGGGAATAGAAAAGGCTTTTGATTACCAAAATGCTGATTTCAGCTTAATGCTTAAAAATTATCCCGAACGCATGATAATTGAGGCTATTCTGCAAAAAGCAATGATAGATGTTGATGAAAAGGGAACAGAGGCGGCTGCCGCAACTGTGATTATCACTAAAATATCAGGTTATCGGTCGGAAGAACCAATAGAATTTAAAGCCGATAAACCGTTTACTTATTACGTATTGGACGATAGTGGAAATGTATATTTTGCGGGACGATATGTAAAAGCAGAATAATAAAAAAAGCACCGAAAGGTGCTTTTTTGTTACTTTTCTATTTTAACAGTTTCTCTGACTTCTGTTTTCTTTGGCATAACAGAGTCGTACATTTCGTCTTTTTTCATATTTTCAAAAGCGACTGCAAGCATAAGTTTAATACGGTTAAGCTGATTAACTTCACTTGCACCCGGGTCATAGTCAACCGCAACGATATTGGCTTGCGGGTACTGTCTGCGAAGTTCCTTAATCATACCCTTACCTGTAACGTGGTTAGGCAAGCAAGCAAACGGCTGAACACAAGCGATATTCGGAACACCCGAATTTATAAGCTCAATCATTTCGCCTGTCAGGAACCAACCCTCACCTGTACAGTGACCAAGCTGTAAAACGTGCTTTGCGCCCTCGGCAATATCCGCAATATGTTTCGGTGAACGCGTACGGAACTTAGGATTTTCATTCATAACTTTTGCCATATGCTTTCTGAAACTTTCAATACCCCAAATTGCAAGATTGCAAAGTGCGGCGGTTGAACGCTTAGAGCCAAGATTATCACGTTTGAAGTTATTGTTATACAAACAATAAAGCATAAAGTCCGCAAGTCCCGGCATAACTGCCTCACCGCCCTCCGACTCAATAACATCAATAATATTGTTATTTGCGTCAGGGTGGAACTTAACAAGAATTTCGCCGACTACGCCGACTTTTGGCTTTTTGACTGTTTCGTCAATTTCGATTGCGTCAAAGTCTGCGATTATTTCATCAATAACCTTTTTAAGTTTAAGCTGTTTACGGTTATTATTAATAATATCGCTGTACAAACGCTTTTGCCACTTTTCGTGTACCGCATTTGTTTCGCCCTCGTTTACCTCGTAAGGACGGATACGAAGTGTAACGGCAAGCAATAAGTCGCCCCAAGTACAAGCCTTTAAAAGACCGTCAACAAGTTTTGGAGTAATCTTAAATCCGGGATTGCCCTCAAGTCCCGACACGTTAAGCGAAATTACGGGAACATTCGGATAGCCTGCCTCTTTAAGCGCCTTACGAAGAAAGGCGATATAGTTAGTCGCACGACAGCCGCCGCCTGTTTGTGTAATCATAACGGAAGTGTTGTTCGGGTCGCATTTGCCGCTTGTAAACGCATTGACTAGCTGACCTGTAACCATAATTGACGGATAACAAGCGTCGTTATTAACGCTCTTTAAACCGGCCTCAACGTCCTCTGCTGTTGCGTGTTCAAGCACAAGTGCATTGTAACCGTTTGCACGCATAACCGCCTCGAAAAGTCCGAAGTGGGTAGGGCTCATTTGAGGGAAGATTATAGTATGCTTTTTGCGTTCTTCTTCTGTAAACTTAACTCTGTTAATTGTGTAATCATCAATTTTATGCGGAATAAAGTCGTTATCGTCACGTTCCTTGACTGCCGCTTTAAGCGAACGAACTCTTATTCTTGCAGTTCCGAGATTTGAAACCTCATCTATTTTCAATGTGGTATAAATCTTTTCGTGTGACTGCAAAATTTCCTGTACTTGGTCGGTCGTAACTGCGTCAAGACCGCAGCCGAACGAATTAAGCTGAATTAGCTCAAGACGCGGATTTTTGATAACCTGTGCCGCTGATTCGTAAAGTCTTGTATGGTATGCCCATTGGTCAACAACTCTTATATCGCGTTCAAGATGACCGAGATGTGCAACGCTGTCCTCTGTAAGAACGGCAAAGCCGAGTGATGTAATCATATCCGGAATACCGTGATTGATTTCAGGGTCGATATGATACGGTCTGCCGGCAAGTACGATAGCACGTTCATCGTGTTCGTCAAGCCACTTCAAAACTTCTTCACCCTTATTTCTGATGTCTTGCTTGTAATGCTGAAGTTCGGCAAAAGCCTTTTCAGAAGCGTTGTCAATTTCTGTTTTTGTAAAGCCGTAATCGTGCAACGTTTTCATCATTTGACGTTTAAACGACGGCTTGTCAGCAAGATTGATGAACGGATACAAGAAGTTAATATCGCTTTGACGTACAACGTCCATATTGTTGTAGATAACTTCCGGATAAGATGTTACCATAGGACAGTTGAAGTGATTGCCTGCGTCCGAATATTCTATCTGTTCATACGGAATACAAGGGTAAAAAATAGTTTTTATGCCCTTGTCGATAAGGTCTTGAATGTGACCGTGTACAAGTTTTGCAGGGTAGCAAGCACTTTCACTCGGTATCGAGTCGATACCTTTTTCGTAAAGGTCGTGCGTACTTCTGCCGGAAATTCTTACGGAGAAACCAAGCTCAGTAAAGAATGTAAACCATAGCGGATAGTTTTCATATATATTAAGCACACGCGGTATACCGATAACACCGTTTGGTGCATTCTCTGCCTTTAACGGCTTGTATGCAAATGCACGTTTGTATTTATAATCATAAAGATTAGGCATTTGCTTTTTGGCTTTTTCAAGTCCGGCACCGCGTTCACAACGGTTACCCGATACAAACTGACTTCCGTCAGAAAATTTTGTTATTGTAAGCTGACAGTGGTTGTTACACTTTTGACAACGTGTAAGTGAAGTATCGAATGTGAACGAATCAAGTTCGTCAACACGAAGAATATCACATTCACCGCCGTTCCAACGTTCTTTTGCGATAAGTGCCGAACCGAACGCACCCATAATGCCTGCAATATCCGGACGGACAACATTTTTGCCTGTCAAAAGTTCAAAACAACGAAGTATAGCGTTGTTGTTGAAAGTACCGCCTTGAACAACGATATTAGTACCCATTTGTTCGGGGTCACGAAGTTTTATAACCTTGTAAAGAGCGTTTCTGACAACGGAATAGGAAAGACCTGCACTGATGTCACCGACAGTCGCACCCTCTTTTTGTGCTTGTTTAACACGCGAATTCATAAACACCGTACAACGCGTACCAAGGTCAACGGGATTGTCTGCCACAAGCGCTTCTTGTGAGAATGATATTGTATCAAGTCCCAAACTTTCCGCAAATGTCTGAATGAATGAACCACAGCCCGATGAACAGGCCTCGTTAAGCATAATACTGTCGATTACGCCGTTTCTGATTTTCATACATTTCATATCCTGACCGCCGATGTCGATGATAAAATCAACACCCGGTGAGAAATAATTTGCGGCTTTGTAGTGGGCGATAGTTTCGATTTCACCTTCTTCAATTCTGAAAGCAGTCTTTAACAAAAGTTCGCCGTAACCTGTTGTACAGGCATTTGCGATATAAGCCGATTTCGGCAATTTTGAATACAATTCACGAAGTATTTTTATACCGCAGGTAATAGGACTGCCTTCGTTTTTGCCGTAATAATCATAAAGAATATCGCCGTCCTCGTTAATAAGTGCGGCTTTGATAGTCGTTGAACCAACGTCAAGACCAAGGAATACAGGACCGTTTGCGGTTGAAATATCCTTACGTCTTGCAACGTCTTTGCCGTGTCTGTCGAAAAATTCCTTGCGTTCTTCCTCTGTTTCAAACAGCTTGCGCATACGCGTGATTTCTGCGTCAACCGATTTTGCGTTTGCAAGCTGTGAAATAAGTGTGTCTATGTCGGAAGTCTTGTCTTCGCACATAAGTGCCGCACCGATTGCCACGAACAGCTGTGCGTTTTCAGGAGTTTTGAAAGACTTCGCATTGTCCTTTAAAGTTTCCTCAAACTGACGTCTTAGCTGAGGTAAGAAGTGTAAAGGACCTCCAAGAAATACGATATTGCCCTTTATAGGTCTGCCTTGTGCAAGACCACTGATTGTCTGAGTTACAACGGCTTGAAGAATTGACGCGGCAATATCTTCACGTGCCGCACCCTCGTTTAAAAGCGGCTGAACGTCCGATTTTGCGAAAACACCGCAACGAGCGGCGATAGGGTAAATAATAGTATGCTTTTCGGCAAGTGCATTAAGACCGTCTGCATCTGTTTTTAAAAGTATAGACATTTGGTCAATAAAAGAACCTGTACCGCCGGCACAAGTGCCGTTCATTCTTTGCTCAAGTCCGCCCGAAAGATAAAGGATTTTCGCGTCCTCACCACCAAGTTCAATAACAACATCTGTTTCAGGCATAAATGTTTTTATAGCTGTTTTGTTTGCTATAACCTCCTGTACGAAAGGCAAATCAAGCATTTTTGAAAGTAAAAGACCGCCCGAACCTGTTATAACAACAGTGAACTGTTCGTTTTTGACAACCTCCTTGACTTCTGCAAAAAGGCCTTTAACGGTGCTTTTTATATCTGAAAAATGACGTCTGTATTCTGCAAATAAAGTATTATTGTTTTCATCAAGCACAACAACTTTAACTGTTGTTGAGCCTACATCAATACCCATATGTAGTCTACTCATCAATGTAACCCCCTCACATATTGTAGAGTATAAAATTATTCTATTCTATTATACATTCTAATAAGAAATTAGTCAAGTAAAGTTTGATTATGTTCATAATGATTTTACATAAAATTGTATAATTAAAATTTGTTGAAAATATTGACAAATAAATTGGAAAATGATATTATATTTGTACAAAATAGATAAAATCGGAGGGGATGAAAAATGAAAAGAAAAATAGTTTTTGCGTGCATGATTTCTGCATTGTTTTTGTCGCAAACTGCAATGGCGGCACCGAATGTTGAAGTGAACGGAACGCAGATAGATACTGACGCGGTAATAATCGACGACAAAACGTATGTACCGCTTAGAGGTGTTTTTGAGGCCGCCGGAGCAGAGGTTTCATGGAACGAGGAAACGCAGACAGCAGGCATTAATATATCAAATTCGCTTAGTGATGATGAATTAATTCCTTCGGTGATTGAATCGGTAAGTCCGTCAGTGGTCGGAATTATCGGGCGCGGTAAGACGGAAAGCTATTACGGCTCGCAAGAGGGGATTATGAGCGGTTCGGGGGTTATAATAAAGACCGGCGGTGAAATTCTTACCAATGCACACGTTGTAAAAAATATGAACACGATTTTAGTTGTGATGAATGACGGAAAAGGCTATGAGGCGCAACTGAAATATATAGATGAAGATACAGACCTTGCGGTTGTTAAAATAAAAAAGATTGGTTTGCCAGTTGTGAAATTCGCAAACAGTGAAGATATTGTTGTTGGTAAACAGGTTATAGCAATAGGAACACCGATAACGTTTTCATTGCGTAATTCCGCAACGGTAGGGCATATAAGCGGACTAAACAGAAGTGTCGGCGAGCCGTACAGACTTGTTCAGACAGATACGGCTATCACTCACGGAAATTCGGGCGGTGCACTTATTAATATGAACGGTGAGCTTGTTGGTATTACATCAAGCGGATATTCGGGTACAAATACTAATTTTGCAGTTCCTGTTGATACAGTTAAGTATGTACTTAATCAGTTTGAATTGTACGGAAAAGTCAGACATATATCATTTGGTGCAGAGTTCCAAGAGGACTGGCTTGCAGAGCTGGGAGTTCCGTCAGAGGCAGGACTTACAATAAAAGGACTTGAAAAATCATCACCTCTTGCAAAGGCGTCGTTTAAGACCGGTGACGTGTTGGTTTCGGTCGATGATGTTGCGATAAACAGTATAGTTGAACTTAATGAATTGATGAAGAATTATCTTCCGGGCGATACTGTCAAAGTAGGTGTGAAAACCAACGGTGAAATCAAGTATGCGGATATAGTTCTTGACGAAAAAGCTAAAACGGAATAGGGAGGCGAATGATATGAAAAAGTTTATTTCTTTGATGATATGTGTGGCGATGATATTGTCGTCAGTCAGCGCTATGGCGTATAGTGACAGCCTTATAGTGAATACTGTTAAGGTGAACGTAAGTAGTGGCAGTGTTACGCTAAACGATGAGGGGATGTCTGTTTCAGCCGCACCGTATGTCAATCAAAATGGTGATACAATGGTTGATATGTATGCGCTGGTAAATGCACTCGGCGGCGAAATAACCGAAAAAGACGGAGTTTATTCGGTGACTTATGATGATGTTGAAATTAAGTACACATTAAATTCAACGGAAGTTGACGTTGCAGGACAGACGTTGACTATGAGTTCAGCTGTTACAATCAGTGATAACGGAACTGTAATGGCACCGTTGAGATTTGTTTCGGAGGCGCTTGGTGCAGACGTAACATACAACAGCGAAAGCGGAGAAATTGTAATTGTTTCGGCAGGCGGTTTGGATTCGGGAGTGAATTACAAGCTGTTGTTTAAGTATACCGAGAAAGAAAAAATCGGTAATTCAAAGGAACATTGGCGCTTTACAAAGACAGATAATTTTGATATGTCCGAGAGCAGTTACGGCAGTAGTTACAGATTTTCAATGAATGATATATCATTCACATTAAGAAGTCAGAAAAACGACGGAACCAGTTCTTTAGAACAATATTATCTTTCAATGCAAAAATCATATTTATCAAGTTACAACCGAAATGTAATGTATGATAAAGGAAAGGGCGAGCATAACGGCGTTGAGTATGTGTATACAAAGTACAGAAGACTTGATACTGTGACAGAGGCATATGCTTATAAAACAGACGAGTATTTTTATTTTATAACAATACAGCGAAGTTTTGAAAACTTTGAAACTGCCAAAGAAAATACTGATGTTACCGCGTTTTTGAATTCGCTTGAATTTGATTATAAAGGCGGCGACGAAGAAAATACAGTTGATGTAGCCGAAATAGGTCTTGAAAAACAGCTTGCGGGAGAGGAAAAATCGGAATATGTAGACGGAAATTACAGATGGAGTATCAAATTAAATGAGGATTGGTCTGTAAACGAATACTACGGTTTTTACAATAAAGTGACAGTCATAAAACCGACAAGCATTGAAACGGACGATAATTTTAATTACAGCTATGGTTACGATTATGACGATATGTATTATTACAGTTCGTATTCAAGTGTAAGAGATCCTCTGATTATGATTTCTACATATTCTAATCCGAATAGGCAGTCTGCCGCAGATTGGGCAAAAAAGAACCGTGATGATTACGAAAAGACCGTTAATTCTGAAAAATATAAAATATCCGAAATAAAAGAAACTCAAATCGGACAGATTAAAGCATATTATTTTGAGGAGAATTATTCGGAGAACGAAAATGAGTATGTCGAAAAAACGTATTATATGAATTACGGTGATTTTAGATATAAAATTAATCTCGGATATGATAAGAGAGAAGAAGAGGCGGAGGGATTTAAGGAAAGTGCTGACGCGGTTATAAAGTCGTTTGTGCCTGGAGAAATAAATATAAATGAATTGGGCGACGCACTTGAAAGCGATAGTGATATTGACGCGTTGAACGTACTAAATGAATTTAAAGGCGATATTTTCAGTATCAATTATCCTTGCTTGTGGAATGTAAGCGAAACAGATACGGGATTACTGTTGGCAAAGGATCGTTCTAAGACTGGAATGGATACAACGGGATTACTGTCGGCGATTTTCCCTAACTTTTCTCTTATGTTAAGTGCGGCTGACGGCAGTTCATTGCGTGCAGAAAAGACGTCGTTGTCATATTACGACGATAAATTAAATAAAAGCACATATACTTTGGAAGAATATATGTATAAAAATATTGACAAAATTGTGCAATACTGAGGAATGCTTAACAGTTCAAGTTCATATTTGAATATTTCAATGCCGAATGAAATTGAAGAAGTAACATTGATGGGCAAAAAGGGATATAAAGCTGATCTTGTTTTAACGATTAATGGTGTTAATAATGTGTATTATACAATGTATTTTATCCCATATGACAGTGAAAATCTGATTACGGTAATAAAAGCGTGCAATGAAAGTGAAAAGAATACAGTTTACGAAAATGCTTTGGATAAGGCATTGAATAGCTTGAAACTTTCGTAATATACAAAAAATCCGATGAATTTAATTCATCGGATTTTTATTTACATAGTTTGTCGGCCCTCAAGTGCCTTTATAAGAGTAATCTTATCGGCATATTCAAGGTCACTTCCTATCGGAATGCCGTGTGCGATACGGGTAACTTTTACGTCAAACGGAGCAAGCAGTTTAGAAATATAGACTGCTGTTGCTGTGCCGTTTACGGTTGGGTTGGTAGCCATAATGACTTCCTTAACCGTACTGTCGCTGAGACGGAGTAAAAGCTCGTTAATCTTTATGTCATCGGGGGTTATACCGTCCATAGGGGACAATGAACCGTGAAGTACATGGTAAAGACCGTTAAATTCGTTTGTCGCCTCGATTGCCGAAACATCTTCGGGACTTTCGACAACACATATAACGGAATTATCGCGTTTCGGTGATGAACATATTTTACACGGTGATGTATCGGTCAGATTTTGACATACAGGGCAAAGCGTAATTTTTTCTTTCGCCTCTGTGATTATGTTAGACATTGAAACTGCGTCCTCTTTTGACATATGTTCAAGAATGTGAAAAGCAATTCTTTCTGCACTTTTTCTGCCGATACCGGGAAGTTGTTCAAATTTTTCGATTAAATTTTCAATGACTGTTGCGTGCATATTAGAATAAGCCTGGAATATTAATTCCGCCTGTAACGGCACTCATACCTTCAGCCATCATATCGTCAGCCTTTTTGACTGCATCGTTGACTGCAACCATAACAAGGTCCTCAAGTGTTTCAATATCTTCAGGGTCAACAGCGTCGGGACTGATTTTAAGTGAAAGAATTTCTTTCTTGCCGTTAGCGGTAGCTGTAACTGCACCGCCGCCTGCTGTACCTTCAACAACCTTATCTTCAAGTTCTTCCTGAACCTTTTCCATTTCAGCCTGCATTTTTTGAGCTTGCTTGATAACGTTGCTCATATTCTTATTAGCGTTCATTCCTGAACCTGCAAAACCTTTGTATTTTCCCATTGTAATTTACCTCTTTCTTAGTTTTTAAAATTAATTATTATCATCCTCGGAGGGTAACTCTTTGCCTTCCAAAAATTCTTCGGAAACATTGTCATCATCTTCGTCATTGTTATCGTCAAGAGATGACTGTGAGAAGTTATCCTTAGAGGAATCATATTCCATAAATTCGCTTTCGTCTACATTTTCGACGATTTCACCGAAATTCGCTACAAGATTGTCAAGGGGATCGTCGGATACTTCTATCGGTTCATTTACTTCACCGTTGCCGCCGGGCAAGTTCCAAAAATCAACGAGTTCTTCTTGTATGTCGTTTTCGTATGCAACCTTTACCGCAAAGTCTGTACCGGACGCACGTTTAAAAATAACCTGCATTTTATCCTTGTACGCTGCCGCGATATTGTAAGCACCTTTCTCTTTGGGGTTGAACAAAAGTATAATACCGTCTGAATCAATGGTTATATTTCTGTTCATCAAAGCGGCTTTTAAGTAACCTGCCGAGTTGCACATCGTTCGCGATATGTTGTCCCAATTCTTTGCAACCTTGACAATAGAATTGTCGGAGGTGAGTTCTTCTTTCGGAATTGGGTTATATAATCTGACCGAAGTTTTCTTCTTATCGGTTACTTCTTTTTTTTTAACCGTTTCGGTCGGCTGCACCGTTATACCGTTTTTTACCTTTTCCTCAAGATTTGAAATTCTTTCGGATAGGGAAGAAGTATCGGTAACGGCACCGTTTTTAACTTTGCTTTCCAATGACGCAAGCCTGTCCATAACCGCTGACGGTGAATCGTCATATTCGGGTCTGGCAAGTTTGATAAGTGCCAACTCATATACTATACGAGGTGACTTCATCCATTTAGTATCGGCTTGTGCGTCGGACAGTACCGATGTTGCGTGAGAAATCTTCTCAAAAGACATTTTGTCGGATAACGCTTTTAATTTTACCATATCTTCTGCATTGTAGTCAAGCATTGCGGAAGAATCTTCTGTAATTTTACAAATAAGCATATCGCGAAAATTCTTTATAAGTGAGTCGATAAACACTCTTAAATCTTTACCGTCTGACATAACACTGTCAATTACGGAAATTATTTTATTTACATCGCCTTTTTCAATGGCGTCTGTAATCTGAAATATTGATTCGGCAGTTGAAATGCCGAGAGTAGCCGTTATATTTTCGGCGGTAATCGAATTACCACAGGCGGAAACGACTCTTTCAAGTATGCTCAGCCCGTCACGCATTGAACCGTCCGCAAGACGTCCCAAAAGTTCGTATGCGTCCTCCGATATGTTAAGCTTGTCACCATGTGCGATTTCTTTCATACGAAGTATAATATCTGACGGCTTTATGCGTTTAAAATCAAATCTTTGACATCTTGACAAAATCGTTTGAGGTACTTTGTGAGCCTCAGTCGTTGCAAGAATAAATATAACGTGCTCCGGAGGTTCTTCAAGTGTTTTCAAAAGGGCATTAAACGCACCGGTTGAAAGCATATGCACCTCGTCTATGATGTAAACCGTGTATTTTGCGTTTGTGGAAACATAACGCACATCGTCACGAATTTCGCGAATATTGTCGACACCGTTGTTTGACGCCGCGTCAATTTCTTTAACGTCCAAAATACTGCCGTCCAAAATACCTTTGCATACTTCACATTCGTTGCAAGGACTTCCGTCATGCGGATTAAGACAGTTTACAGCACGCGACAAAACCTTTGCACAAGTTGTTTTACCTGTTCCACGCGTTCCGCAGAATAGGTAAGCATGACCGATTTTGTCATTTAAAATCTGATTTTTTAAAGTTTGTGTAATATGGCCTTGACCGACAATGTCCTCAAACACCATAGGACGCCATTTTCTGTAAATAGCTTGATGTGCCATATAACCTCCAATACCTTTCTTTATACGAAAAAACGCCATATAGGCGTTGTAATAATCAAAATAGGCTCCGACCGAGTTTACCGTAACACATTGAAAGCACCGCTTATTGCTGCTTGGTTCCCCATCTGACAAGGTTCACGGGTTTCAATCGCACGGGCTCGGCCGTCATCGCCAATCAAATCTTCAGTTAGCTATAATATTATAATACATTTTTTCAAAAACTGCAATACCTATTTTTAATTTTTTTTAGAATATTCAAAAATTTTTATGCATATAATGGTTAGGTGGCTCGGTTAGAAGGCATAAATATCAAAAAGACGGAGGAATTAATAT
>ERZ791607.2063-NODE-2063-length-12215-cov-2.005099_pt1 | contig 12215 bp, 10 predicted proteins | sample MGYA00509964_ERZ791607 | MGnify/ENA primary metagenome ERZ791607 (study PRJEB30046, sample SAMN00791907) | human gut metagenome | study: EMG produced TPA metagenomics assembly of the A metagenome-wide association study of gut microbiota in type 2...
GCGTCCGAACGCCGCCGCGGCCTAACACGAAAAAGCTCTCCGATGCGGGAGCTTTTTTGTTAACCGCTGAGTTTTAGTCCTATCGGCGCAAAAGTTTTCGTCCAATTTGTTCGTTTCAAAAGGTTGCATCTCCTTTCAAGGCGTTGCCGTCTTAGAATAGGCAGATCAAAACTCGTAGGTGCTGCGTCTTATGAAAAGCAGCCCGGTTAAGGAGAGATATTCATGACACTACTGTCCTGGATTGCCGTTGCAGTGATCTTCGTGACCATTTGGGCATTGATCAAGCGTTGGGAAACGCGACTGGTGCTGATTGCCGCCGGTCTTTTCCTGTGCATCATCAGTCTTGACCCGATGATGGGTTTGAACCAGTTTGCCAAGTCGATGACGAACAATTCGCTCATCATGGCAATCTGCGGTTCGATGGGCTTTGCCTTTACGCTACTTACACGCAGTGCGACCGCTCGCTCGTGCACTACCTGGCCGCTCCGATTCGCGGCTTGGGCCTTTTCCTGGTCCCTGTCTCGACAGTGATCACGTTCTTCGTGAACATCGCCATCCCGTCGGCCGCGGGCTGCGCCGCCGCCGTGGGCTCCACGCTGATTCCGCTGATGCTGCGCGCGGGCATTAAGCCTGCCGCCGCTGCTGCCGCCGTTTTGGCCGGCACGATCGGCTCTTATCTCTCGCCGGGTACCTCGCACAACCCGTTCGTCGCCAAGATGGCCGGCATGGACGTGATGGAATTCATCGGCACGCACACCTACTACTCGCTGATGTGCGGCGCCATTCTGGTGGTCGGCACGGCCGTGGTCTGTTTCTTGATGGGCGACGGCAAGGGCGATACGAACGCCCAGGTTGACGAAACCAAGATCAAGAACGAAGACTTCACGCCGAATCCTCTCAAGGCTCTCGTGCCGCTCGTTCCGATCACGATTCTGGTCGTCGGCAACATGTGGGTTCCCGCCATCAAGATGGGCGTTGCTCAGGCTATGTTGATCGGTGCGATCTGCGCCCTGCTCGTTTCGCTCAGCAACCCGCAGGAATTCTCCAAGAAGTTCTTTGACGGTATGGGCAAGGGTTATGCTGACGTGCTCGGCATCATCATCGCCGCCGGTGTCTTTGCCGCCGGTCTGCGCGCCACGGGTCTGATCGACGCCTGCGTTGACGCTCTGAAGGACTCCAACGACATCGCTCGCTGGGGCGGTTCCCTCGGTCCCTGGATCATGGGTGTGATCACGGGTTCGGGCGACGCTGCCACGTTGGCCTTTAACGAAACGGTGACGCCGCACGCCAAGGACTTCGGCATGACGATTGAAGGTCTGGGCGGTTTGGCCTTCCTCACCGGCGCTCTCGGCCGTACGATGTCGCCTCTGGCCGGCGTGACGATTCTCGTCTCGGGTATTGCCATGGTCAACCCGATCGACGTGATCAAGCGCACCGCGATCCCCTGCATCATTGCCGTCTTTGCCTGCGCCTTCCTGATGGTTTAAAGGCGACGAAAGCAGCCGCCGCGAGACTGTGTTCAGAGCTCGCGGCCGGCTTGATGGAAAACCGGACCGACAAACGATGGATTTCGATCTTTTGTTTGCGGCCGGTTTTTTGTTGGACTGAAAACGCAAGGAGTGCCCGATTATGGAAAGACAGCCGAAAGCAGTGGTAGCACTTTTCGAGTCACTGCGCGTGGCGGATCTGTCGCATGTTGTCGACAACGCCACGAAGCCGTATCCCGGCGATCCGGCTCCGCGTTTGGAAACGGAGGCTGACATCACGCACGACGACTGCTGCGTGACGCGGATTTCCATGGCGACCCACACGGGGACGCACATTGATGCCGCGGCGCACGTCATGCACGGCGGCAAACGGCTCGGAGACTATCCGCTGACGGTATTTTCGGGGTCGGCCCGCGTGGCGGATCTGCGCGGCTTGGGTGAGGTTGATGCGACGGCGCTTGACGGCATCGAGCCTTGCGATTGGCTTTTGCTCTGTACGGGGCAAAGCGAGAAGTGGGGCAGCGACGCGTATTTCGGGACGGAACCGCGATTTACCGAAACCTTCGTGAAGGCGGCCGCAAAGATCGCGCGCAAAGGCATCGGACTGGACTGCTCGGGGCTTGATCGAGAAGGCGTGGCTTTGCACCGGTTGTGGTTTCTGAGCGGCGGCGGACTGATGGTGGAAAACCTCACGGGTTTGGAAATGTTGCTTACTGAACCTCGAATCCTGTTTGCGGCCTATCCCTTGAAGCTAGCCGCCGGCGACGGCGCTCCGGTGCGTGCCGTTGCGCTGATCGGCTAAAGAAAGGCCCGCGCCTTCAGCAGAAAGACGCGGGCCGAGACAGACCGGTGGGAGCTACGGATTAACGCAGACGCATACCGGGCTGAGCGCCTTCAAACGGCGTGATCAGATAGACGCCGGCGCCCTTGTCGGACTGATAGCTTGCCGCCAGAACCATGCCTTCGCTCAGGCCGAAGCGCATCTTGCGCGGGGCGAGGTTGGCGATCATCACGACAAGCTTGCCCACGAGTTCTTCTGGCTTGTAGTAGGCCTTGAGACCGGCAAAAACCTGGCGATTGCGGCCGTCGCCGATGTCGAGCTCGAGACGGATGAGCTTGTCGGCGCCTTCGACATGATCGGCCTTGACGACACGCGCTACGCGCAGATCAATCTTGGCAAAATCGTCGATGGTGCAGATGTCGGCCACCGCTTCCACTTCGGGAGCACTGACGACGGTTGCCTCAATGGGTTTGGCTTCGACGGCAGGCTTTGCTTCAGCCTTCTTCGCAGGTTTCTGTACCTTGGCTTCGGCTTTGTCGGGATCGGGCAGCAGTACGTCGAGTTGCTTTTCGCGATCCACGCGTCCCATCAGATGTTCGAACTTCGAGATCGGACGTTCGCTTGAAAGCGTCTGATTGACACTGTCCCATTGCATGGAGCCGCAGTTGAGGAACTTCTCGACGCGTTCGGCTGTTGCCGGCAGCACGGGCTTGAGGTAGAGCGTAAGCAAGCGGAAGCCTTCGAGCGCAACGGACGCAACGTACTGAAGCTTGTCGGCGGTTTCCGGATTCTTGGCAAGTTCCCAGGGTTTTTCGCGATCGACGTATTCGTTGATGACGTCGGCGAGTTCCATCACACGACGCATGGCGCGAGCGTATTCGCGGTTTTCGTAATCGTTGCGGATGTCCTCGGACGCAGCGCGAATACCCGTGAGGATTTCGTCATTCATTGCGGCATCAGACACGCGGCCTTCAAAGCGCTTGAAGACGAAGCCGGCGGCGCGGCTGGCGATGTTGACGTACTTGCCGATCAGGTCGGAGTTGACGCGGGCCTGGAAGTCACCCTTAGTGAAGTCGACGTCTTCGACGCGGCTGTTGAGCTTGGCGGCGAGGTAGTAGCGCATCCATTCGGCGTTCATGCCGAGGCCCAGGTAGTCCATCGGGCTGATGCCGGTGCCGCGCGACTTGCTCATCTTCTGACCGTTGACGGTCATAAAGCCGTGCACATTGACGTGATCGGGAACACGGTAGGGGGTGCCTGCAAAGTGCAGCATGGCCGGCCAGAAGAGCGTGTGGAAGTAGATGATGTCCTTGCCGATGAAGTGAATCTGTTCGGTGTCCGGACGCGACAGTTCCTGCACGAAATCGAGTCCCTTCTTGGCGCAATAGGCTTTGAAGCTGGCCAGGTAGCCGATCGGCGCATCAAGCCAAACGTAGAAGTACTTGCCGGGGGCATCCGGAATTTCAATGCCGAAATAGGGGGCATCGCGAGAAATGTCCCAGTCGGCAAGATTGCCGTCGAGCCATTCGTTATCTTTGGCGAGCACTTCAGCTTGTACGCGGGGTTTGCCGTCGGCGCCATTTCCCATCGTCCAGTCTTTGAGGAAGGCCTGAGCACGCGGATCCGACAAGCGGAAGAAGTAGTGCGTGGAGGTCTTCAGAACCGGTACGGAACCCGAGATGGCGCTGTAGGGATTGATCAGGTCGGTCGGCGAATACACCGAGCTGCACTTTTCGCACGAGTCGCCGTACTGATCAGGCGCGCCGCACTTCGGGCAGGTGCATACATCGGTCTTGGAGACGGTCATTTCGCCGCAGTCCTCACAGTAGAACGCCGGAATGCGGTGACCCCACCACAGCTGACGGGAGATACACCAGTCGTGTACGTTTTCCATCCAGACGGCGATAGATGTCCTGCGAGAGTTCGGTGTTTTCCGGACTTTCGGTGCAGTGCCAGTGATCAAAGTTGATGTAGAAGTTGTCGAGATACTGCTGGCGACCGGCAGAGATCTTGGCGACAAATTCCTGCGGCGTAACGCCCTGTTTGCTCGCCGCAATCATAATCGGGGCACCGTGAGCGTCGTCAGCGCATACAAAATGCACGTTGTTGCCGCACATTCGCTCGTGGCGCACCCAGATGTCGGCCTGGATGTATTCCAGAATATGGCCGAAATGGAAGGCGCCGTTTGCATAAGGCAGAGCGGTGGTCACGAAAATATTGCGCTTGGCGTTGCTCATTGTTTATCAGAAAAATCGGTTAAAAAAAGAAGGCCGCGAACGTAGGGAGTCGCGGTGCAATCCGACATTTTACTGCGCTAGACGGTGCGCCGAAAAGAGAGGACAAAAGCACAGCGAAGAGACATGTGTTCGTCTGCGTCATTTGTTGACGCACCATACTGTAGGCTGACCTGTGCGGACGACCCAACAAAAGAAAAAAGAGAAGAGAAATGCCAATCAAGCAGATCATTGAATCGTCGCGCGTGCCCGTCAAAATATGGACAAACGACGTCGACGAAGGTTCCGTCAGACAGCTCAAGAACGTGGCTGATCTGCCGTTTGTATTTCATCATGTCGCTGCTATGCCGGACGTTCATGTAGGCATGGGCGCGACCATCGGAAGCGTGATTGCCACCAAAGGAGCCGTGATTCCGGCTGCCGTCGGCGTGGACATCGGATGCGGTATGGCCGCCGTCAAACTCAATCTCGAGCGACGCGAACTCACAGAAAAACAGCTTGTCGCCGCATTTCAGGCGATTTTGCGTCGCACGCCGGTGGGCCTGACACAGCACAGAGAGAAGAACTGCCGCACGGAAATGTGCCTGCCGTTTGCCGACGAGATGGCAGAAATCGAATCCAAAAATCCCGGCATTCTCGATCCGATGCAAAACATGAACTGGCGGCTTCAGATGGGTACGCTCGGTTCGGGCAACCACTTCATTGAGCTTGAGGTTGACGAAGAAGGCGGCGTGTGGGTGATGCTGCACTCGGGTTCTCGCGGTGCCGGCAACGTTATGGCGTCGCGTTTCATTAAGGAAGCAAAGACGCTGACGGCAGCCAAAGGCATCGAACTTGTTGATGGCGCGCTTTCTTACTTTGAGGAAGGCGAAGAGGCGTTCGACCGATACATGCAGGCGGTGCACTGGGCACAGAACTATGCACGCGCCAACCGCCGCACGATGGTCGACGACGTCATCAAGTCGCTTGAAGACGTATGGCCGCATGTTGAGCCCGTCGGTGAATTGATTGACTGCCACCACAACTACGTCGAAAAGGAAACGCACTTCGGAGAAGAGGTTTACGTCACGCGCAAGGGAGCCATTCGTGCTGGTATCGGCGAACTTGGTCTCGTGCCGGGCAGCATGGGTGACGCGTCTTACTTGGTCGAAGGACTGGGCAATGAGGAGTCCTTTATGAGCTCTGCGCACGGTGCCGGTCGCCGCTACGGAAGACAGGATGCCAAGAGACGCTTTACCGTTGAGGACCTCAAGGCGCAGACCGAAGGCATCGTGTGTCGCAAGGATCCCGGTGTGCTTGATGAAATTCCTGCTGCCTACAAGCGCATCGACTCCGTGATGGAAAACCAAAACGATCTCGTACGCGTGATCCACAAGTTCCGTCAGGTTCTGTGCGTCAAAGGCTGATTCGTTCTCCTCAGAAGAGCTTTGGTCAAATGTCCGACTAGATAGCTCGGACTTTTCCTTGTAAACTCCAACTCCATGCGCGGGTGCGACGCGTGCCTGCGCATTGTTTACGCAACCGGCGACGAACTGTGAAGCGCTTGTCGCCACCATTAAGAAAGAACACTATCCCATGCTGACCAAAGAACAAGTGCAGGAGATTGCAGGTGCAGTGCTTGATCCGGTACTCAACCTGCCGCTTTCGGAATTTAAGGCCATCAAGAATGTCGTCGTCGACGGCGATGCCGTTGCCGTGACCGTGTGTCCCGGTTACCCCGTCAAGAGTGTTGCCGACGAATTGGCTTCCCGTGTCAAGACGGCGCTCACGCAGGCCGGTGCGGCTTCCGCGCTTGTGACGGTTTCGGGCGAAATCATTGCTCACCGTGTGCAGCGCACGCTCAAGACGATGGCGGGTGTCAAGAACATTATTGCCATCAGCTCCGGCAAGGGCGGCGTGGGCAAGTCCACGGTGTCAGCCAACTTTGCTCTGGCGCTTGCTGCCGAAGGCGCTCGCGTGGGCATGCTCGACGCCGATATCTATGGTCCCTCGCAACCCACGATGTTGGGTGCCAAAGGTCAGCCGACGAGCCGCGACGGCGTCAACATGGATCCGATCGAAAGCCTGGGTCTGCAGATCAACTCCGTGGGCTTCATGATTGATCCGGAAGAGCCGATGATCTGGCGCGGTCCGCTGGTCGCGCAGGCGCTCACCCAGCTTCTCAATCAGACTGCTTGGGATAACCTCGACTACCTCGTGATCGACATGCCCCCGGGAACGGGTGATGTGCAGCTTACGCTCTCGCAGTCTGTTCCGGTCACAGGGGCCGTTGTAGTGACGACGCCTCAGGACATCGCGCTTCTGGACGCCAAGAAGGGCCTTCGTATGTTTGAAAAGGTCTCGGTGCCGGTGCTCGGTATCGTGGAAAACATGGCGCTCTTCCGCTGCCCCAAGTGCGGGCACCTCGAACACATCTTTGGAGAAGGCGGTGCCAAGCGCATGAGCGAACAGTACAAGGTTCCTGTTTTGGGCCAGTTGCCGCTTGATTCGCGCATCCGCGAACAGGCCGACTCGGGGCTGCCCACCGTGGCGGCTGATCCCGATGGTGAAATCGCTTCGATTTATCGTCAGATCGCCTTGCGTGCGGCTGCTTACGTGGCGCGTACTGCCAAGGACATGAGTCAGGTGATGCCTTCCGTGAAGGTCGTCAACGACTAAAAACACAATGCCCCGGCATCAAGGTCGGGGCAAAGTTTGAGGAGCGGGAAGGTCGGAGACGATTTTCTCGCTTAATTTTTCTCAAAGGTCTCGTCGGCCCGTTTTGCGCTCTCGATAAGTTCCTGCGCGGCCTTGAGCGTAGCATCGGTGATCTGCAGGCCACCGGCCATACGGGCAATTTCGCGGATGCGCTCTTCCTCCGAAAGGGGTTTCAGAGAACTCGTCGTCACGTCGTTGAGCGTTTCTTTTTGCACAAGCCACTGGTTGTTGGCGCAGGCTGCAACCTGAGGAAGGTGAGTGACGCAAAGCACCTGCCGAGTCTGACCGAGACGGCGCAGCAGACGCCCGACGACCTCGGCTACGGCTCCGCCGATGCCGCTGTCGACCTCATCGAAAATAAGCGTGGGTACCGGCGTGATCTGTGCGGTGATCACGGCAATGGCAAGCGAAATGCGGGCCAGCTCGCCGCCGGAGGCCACTTTGGTGAGCGGTCGCGGCGTGGCTCCGGCGTGCCCTGACACCAGGAATTCACAGCGCTCCAAGCCGCCTGCCCAGGGTTCGCACTTCGGGAGCGTGATCTGCAGACAACCTCCGGTCATGGACAGGTGCTGCATTTCATCAGTCACTGCTTTTGAGAGGTCCTGAGCGGCCTTCATGCGCGCTTGGGTGAGCGCTGCTGCGCGTTTCAGAAAAACTTCTTTGGCGCGCTTTTCGTTCTCTTCCAAAAGCTCGATGTCGGCGTTCTCAGCGAGTTCCTCGAGCCGCGCCTTGACTTCCAGGCGGTACGCAAAAAGATCTTCGGGAGCGCGGTGCAGTTTGCGCGAGAGCTTCCAGTACATCGAAAGACGTTCGTCGATTTCTGCAAAGCGCGATTCGTCGACGTTGAAACGATCGAGGTGGTGTGAAAGGTCGCGCGAAATGTCTTCGAGAATAGCGCTTGCCTCTGATAGAGACTCTTCGTATTGCGCAAGCTCCGGATCGAATTTGGCTGCGGCGCTCAGATCGGCCTGCGCCTGCATCGTCAATCCGACGGCCGTCACGTCTCCCTGTGAGAGAGCGTCGGCTGCGGCACGAATGTGGCTGACGATTTCTGCGCCGTTTGAAAGCAGGCTGTGTTCCTTGGAGAGTTCCTCCCATTGACCTTCCCGGGGATCGAGTTCGTCAAAGAGTTCGTTGATCCAGCCCAGCCGCTCGGCCTCTGCCTGCTGCTGTTCGACGTTTTGTGTGGCCTGATTGAGAAGTCTCACGCGCTCTTGCCATTCGAGCCAGGCTTCGCGCACTGCTAGCCGTAGCGGTTGTGTGCCGCCGAATCCGTCGACGAGCTGCAGTTGGTACGAGGTCTTCAGAAGCGATTGGTGCGCGTGCTGCCCATGGATGTCGACCAGGCGTTCGCCCAGTTCACGAATTTGAGAAACGGTCACCGGAGTGGCGTTGATCCAGGCGCGCGACCGCCCTTTGATATCAACCGTGCGACGCAGAATCACGATGTCGGTTTCGTCGAGACCGGCCGAGGAGAGCCACTTTTTCACGCGCGGCGTGACATCGAATTCGGCGCAGACTTCGGTGCGCTGTGCACCTTCTCGAATGAGCCCTGTGTCGCTGCGGGCACCCAAAACGAGTTCCAGCGCGTCGATCAGAATGGATTTGCCCGCACCGGTTTCACCGGTCAGACACGTTAGCCCCGAGGAGGCTTCCACAACAAGCGAGGGGACGATCACAAAATCTTTAAGGGACAACAACTGAAGCATGCTTAACTCTCGAAAGCAAAGGACAAGTCCGGACGTTTGTCGATGGAATCAAATGGGTTGAAGTGTTAGTCTGACGATTTTTCTGAGGTTGTCGGATGAGGAATCTGAACCGGCGTGGTCTGATCCTGCAAGGGTGTGTGAATCGGATGTTCGGATTGCGGCAGGTAGTTCCACTTGAGCTTGCGGCGTAGCAAATCGAAGTGGTTGTAGCCGACCGGGTGAAGCATGGTGAAGCGCTCTTTGCTTACTTTGACGCGCAATACGTCACCAGCCTGCACGTCGATGAGTACTTGAGCGTCGAAACTTGCCACGGCGCTGCGGGTTTCGTTTACCTCAATGTCAATCTTCGTGTGCGAGCCGAGCACGATCGGGCGGTTGGAGAGGGTGTGCGGCGCAATTGGCACCAGGAGCATGCTGGAAACGGACGGATGCATGATGGGACCGCCCGCGGCCATCGCGTAGGCGGTCGATCCGGTTGAGGTGCTCACCAGAACGCCGTCGGCGCGCTGCACTGCCATCTGGAGACCGTCAACGTAGACGGTGTACTCGACCATACCCAGAGCGCGGCCGTGGCTGATACCGATGTCGTTGACGGCCAGTCCCTCAAAGAGCATATTGCCTTCGCGCCAGACGCTGCCTTCGAGCATGCTGCGCTCGTCGGCGACGTATTGACCGAGCAGCATGGCAGGAAGCAGCCGATTCATGTCTTCGAGCACGATGTCGGTGATAAAGCCCAGGCGCCCGGCGTTGATGCCGATCACGGGAACTTTGTAGGCCGCCATGGCGCGTGCGGCGCCGAGCATGGTGCCGTCGCCACCAATGGCAACGGCCACGTCGCATACGCGGGCAATCTCTTCGGCTGATCCCGACTCGAAAGGACAGTCGCTCGGCATGTGGGCCGCGGCGTTTTCGTCCAGATAGGGCGTGCAGCCCGTGCGGGTGATGAGATCCGTCAGCTCTCGAACATAGCGGGAGATGGCGCCCTGAGGCTTGGCGATGACGGCAACGCGCTCAAATTTTTGCATCGATTCAAAGCTCAAAGAATGGTTCGATCGAGAGTGTAGCAATTTGCGCCGGACAGAAAAAACCGGCCGAAGTCGGTTGACCGCGGCCGGCGTCGGATTCTGTCGAAGTAACGTCAGACGAATCAGTCGTCGAAGGTGGGCGTTTCAACGCCGAGCACCTTGTGCAGCTTCGGACTCGTCGTGGTGTACTGCAGGAACACCTTCTTTTCCGGGAAGACGTACTTGGACGCGCCGAAGGCAGCCAGTGCGCATTCATGGAAGCCAGACAGGATGAGCTTCTTCTTGCCCGGATAGGTGTTGATGTCACCCACGGCGAAGATGCCCGGGATGGAGCTTTCGAACTTTTCCGTGTCCACAACGATCTGCTTGCGGTCAAGTTCCAGACCCCATTCGGCGATCGGACCGATCTTGGGCTGAAGGCCGAAGAACACGAGCAGGTGGTCCAGAGGCATGCGGCGCACAACGCCGTCGCCGCCGGTGACGCGGATTTCGGTCATCTTACCGTCTTTTTCTTCAAAGCCTGTCACCTGACCGACTTCGAACTGCATTTCCCAGTTTTCGCACAGCTCGCGCATACGGGCCACGGACGAGGCAGCAGCGCGGAAGCCGTCGCGGCGGTGCAGCAGCACGACACTTTCGGCCTTGCCCACGAGGTTGAGCGTCCAGTCGAGAGCCGAGTCGCCGCCACCGCAGATCACGACGTTTTTGCCGGCGAAGAGTTCGGGGTCACGCACGCGGTAGTGCAGCTGGGTGCCTTCGAACTTTTCGATGCCGGGCACGCGCAGCGGGCGGGCCTGGAAGGAGCCCACGCCGGCGGCGATGATTACGACCTTGCAGAGGAACTTGGTGCCCTTGTCGGTTTCAACGTCAAAAAGGCCGTCTTCGCGCTTTTTCACCACGCTGACTTCCTCACCGAGGTGGAAGGTGGGGTTGAAGGGGTGAATTTGCTTGAGAAGGTTTTCCGTGAGTTCGTAGGAGGAATACACGGGCACGGCCGGGATGTCATAGATCGGCTTGGTGCGATACAGTTCCATGCACTGGCCGCCGACGTTTTTCAGCGAGTCGACGACGTGAGCCTTTATTTCGAGAAGGCCGAGCTCGAAAACCTGAAAAAGACCCACGGGGCCGGCACCGACGATCACGGCGTCGGTTTCAATGACCTGGTCGGTGGGTTCAGCAACGTTCAGATAATCTTCAATAGCCATAGTTGTCGTTTAAGTCTGTCAAATATTCGTTGAGCATAGGGCGGCGTCAGCTTGACGCGCGCAAAAAACCGGCGCGCAAAAACCCCGTCTTGCACGCAGGCGAATCGTTGGGCGTATTTTCGCACACGATCCCGCTGTTTTGAATAAGGAAAAAAGACGACTTCGCCGGTTCGTAGCGGATAATCAATCCTTTTTCTGGTCGAGCACTTTCTGGCGAAGTTCACGCAGTTTGGCGTCAATTTCGCTCATGATGTAGAAGTCGCCGTCGTTGGCTTTCTGTGCGAGCTCAAACTGATAGACCGCGGCGCGCGGGTTGTCCAAAAGCGCGTACATATCACCTGTGGCGGCAAAGGCCATCGACTTTTTGCCGAGAGCTTCGTAGCTGCGCGCGAGGTACATGTGATAGTCGGGGTTGGTGCGCGAAAGGGCCGACTGCTTGCGCAGGTAGTCGACGAGCTCCTGATGCTTGCCGCTTTGAAAGAGCAGTTCGACGTAGTTGGATGCGGCCAGTCCCGAGTAGGGATACTGCTCGCACGTTCCCTTGGCAACGGCAAGTGCCTGGTCTTTCTGAGCCTGCGTTTTAGCGACCTGATAGGTGAGTTCCGACAGGTGTTTATCCAGAATGACGCTTTTTTCTTTGCTCGCGGCTTTGGCGGCGCGGATGGCGGCAAGCGCTTTGTCCTTCTGGTTCATCTTCGCGTAGGCAACCGACAGGCCGTATTGCGTTGCCACAAGACTGTAGCCCGTGGGATGGCGCTTGAGTTCGTTTTCAAAGCTCTTCGAGACCTTAAGCCAGCCGTCGTACGTTGTTTCCTGCAGCACGCGTGCGCGCGCCTTCACAAGGAAGAAGTCCATGCTGTCGCGATGTGTGACCGGGGCCATGTTGCGGGTGCGGTTTTGCATGTCGCTCATACGCTCGGTCGTCATCGGGTGGGTGGAGATGTACGCGGTGCTTGTCGTTTCGTACCAGCGGTTGTTCTGCTGCAGCCGCTCGAAGAACGCTTCCATGCCGAGAGGATCGAATCCGGCGTTTTGCAGCGTTGAAAGTCCGAAGCGGTCGGCTTCGCGTTCTGCATC
>ERZ791607.2077-NODE-2077-length-12162-cov-2.181300_pt1 | contig 12162 bp, 6 predicted proteins | sample MGYA00509964_ERZ791607 | MGnify/ENA primary metagenome ERZ791607 (study PRJEB30046, sample SAMN00791907) | human gut metagenome | study: EMG produced TPA metagenomics assembly of the A metagenome-wide association study of gut microbiota in type 2...
AACCCGCATAAACACTGGCTTTTTTAAGCAACTCGATTTATTCAAACTCAATCGTTCCCGGTGGCTTACTCGTCAGATCATAGAATACTCTGTTTACTCCACGCACTTCATTGATAATTCTGCTCATCACCTTATTCAGAACTTCATACGGGATCTCTGCCGCCTCTGCAGTCATGAAATCAACTGTATTCACTGCTCTCAGTGCAACGGCATAATCATAAGTTCTCTCATCACCCATAACACCAACACTTCTCATGTTCGTCAGTGCTGCGAAGTACTGACCGATCGTGCGGTCAAGTCCTGCATTGGCAATCTCCTCACGGTAGATAGCATCTGCATCCTGAACGATACGAACCTTATCGGCTGTTACTTCACCAATGATGCGGATTCCAAGTCCCGGTCCTGGGAATGGTTGACGGAATACCAACTTCTCCGGCAGTCCAAGTTCCAATCCTGCTTTGCGAACCTCGTCTTTGAAGAGGTCACGAAGCGGCTCGATGATTTCTTTGAAATCTACATAATCCGGAAGTCCTCCTACGTTGTGGTGGGACTTGATCACTGCTGATTCTCCACCGAGACCACTTTCTACAACATCCGGATAAATTGTTCCCTGTGCAAGGAAATAAACTGCACCAATCTTCTTTGCTTCTTCTTCAAAAATACGGATAAATTCTTCACCAATGATCTTACGCTTTGCTTCCGGCTCTGTAACGCCTGCAAGTTTATTATAATATCTCTCCTGTGCGTTCACACGGATAAAGTTCAGATCGAACTGTCCTTTCGGTCCGAATACAGCCTCTACCTCATCTCCCTCATCTTTGCGAAGAAGACCGTGATCTACGAATACGCAGGTAAGCTGCTTTCCGATCGCTCTGGAAAGTAATCCTGCTGCCACTGAAGAATCAACTCCGCCTGATAATGCAAGCAGTACTCTGCCGTCTCCGACTTTTTCACGGATCTCTTTAATTGTATTCTCCACAAATGCATCCATTTTCCAGTCACCAACACATTCACAGACATTTTTTACAAAATTATTGATCATCTTTGTTCCTTCAGCAGTATGGAGTACCTCTGGATGGAACTGGATTGCATACAGCTTTTCTGCTTCATTTTCGGCTGCTGCCACAGGACAGTCTGCTGTATGTGCAGAAATCTCAAATCCCGGTGCAATTTTTGAAATATAATCGAAATGACTCATCCAGCAGATTGTCTTTTCAGATACTCCCTCAAAAACTTTGGATTCCCTCTTATCAATAATAACTTCTGTCTTTCCGTATTCTCTGACATCTGCTCTCTCAACTTTTCCGCCAAGAACATGAGACATCAACTGTGCTCCATAACATAACCCAAGAACCGGAATACCAAGCTTGAACAGCTCATCTGTATAAGTCGGTGAATCCGGCTCATAGCAACTGTTCGGTCCCCCTGTCAGAATGATTCCCTTAGGATTCATTGCTTTAATCTTCTCAATATCCGTCTTGTAAGAATAAATTTCACAATATACATTACATTCTCTGACACGGCGTGCAACTAACTGGTTATACTGGCCACCGAAATCAAGAACGATCACTAACTCTTTCTTCAAGGCTCTCCTCCTGTAAAATATGATCTTATAAGATCTTCTTTTTTGTTCCGTACCCTTAATTATAGTAGAGCTTTCCCGCTTTTACAAGCATTATTTCAGTCCTTCCAAACTGTTGTCCTTCCAAACTGTACATATTTCAATCCTCCAAACTGTCATAAATTGAGCTGGCTGACACCTACGGCTCACCATTGCCCACAACACATCACTTAACAGTTCAGTGTTCTTCCTCCGGCAAATTATATCTCATGTGAACCCGACTGCAGCTTACCAGGTTTTTGCAACAAAGAAACTACGATACTCCGCACCATCTATCTCTACTGTTTCCCAGATGCAGCTTACCGGGTTTTTGCAAAAAAGAAGCTACGATATCCCGCACCGGCTATCTCTACTGTTTTCCGGATGCAGTTCACTGGGGTTTGCAACAAAAAGAAGCCGCCCTGCATTACCAGAACCGCTTCCTCTTTTCAATCCTATTTTTCTCTATAATCAAGCTGCATATTTTTCAAGTTCTTTCTGTAATTCTTCACAATGATCCGAATACATCTGAAGTTCAATCACGTTATTAAGTCCAAGGTGCATAATGCCAAGCAATGATTTTGCATCTACCACTGCACGACCTTTTTTCAGATCCATATCAAAATCATATCTTGAAACAGTATTAACAAAAGCTACGATTTCTTCAGGATTTTTAAATGTAATCTGCATCTTACTCATTCTTCTCACCTCTTTATTCCCCGACTATACAATGTATGAAACCCTTTTCATCTAAGTCAGTTGGTATCATACCATACATTTCTATCTTGAAAAGGTGGAAATTTTTTAAAAAGGTGGACTATTTTAATCTATTTTATTGCATTTTTTTGCGAAATTCCGTTGGAAGCATCCCCACTTCTTCTTTAAATACCCGGCTCATATATTTGGGGTCTGAATACCCTGTTAATTCCGCAATCTGATTTAATTTTAACTTGCTGTTCAGTAACAGATCTTTGATCTTTTCTATTCTGAATTTCCGTACTGTTTCTGTAAAACTGCTCTGTGTCTCTTTCTTAAACTGCGTACTCAGATACTCTTCCGAAACGTAAAGCCTGCTGGCTGTCTCTTCCAGGGTAATCCCCTCACTATAATATTTTTTTGCCATCTCGACTGCCTTACGGACCATCATACTGAATGCTTCATTTCCCTGAAGATCCTCTTTTTCAAAATTAAAATAATTTAATAATTCTTCTATCGCTCTTCGAATCTGCTTCCAGCTCGTTGCCTGACCTATTTCAAGAATCAGAATAAGTACCTGAATTTCTGCTCCAAGCTCCCATTGGATCTTATACATATTTACGATGTTCAGACTGAAACGAATCAGACAATCTTTCAGTGTCTCGGGAAAACAAAACTGCCCCTCCAGCATTTCACATAATTCTTCAAAGCACTTTTCCAGCTCTTTTTTTCTTCCCGCCAACGTACAATCTCTTGCCCGTAATTCAAGTTCTGCAGGATATTTCAATGGAAGAAGCTCCAGTTCCCGTCCCGCTATTCCCTTCTCACTGATCAGCACACCTCTTCCAAGCGTCAGATTCCACTGCCGCAATAACGGTATTTTTGTCCGATATTGCCAAAGATCCATCATATGATCGATTCTTTTCCACACGCAGACTACATCCCCATTGAGATTACTGCATAACATAGGGACAATATTTTCCTGGAAGTATTGCTCTGCCATTTCAAATTCCGCTGTCTGATATACAATCACAAATATTTCCTGCCATACTTCCAATGGAAGAATGCAGACTCTGAATTTATTTTCTTTTTGCAGACTTCTTTTCAGCAAATGAACTGCTTCTGCTTTATTTTTTTCAAAATCTTCCCCCAACCACAAAATAAACATCCCACAAGAGTCTTCCACCGTAAATCCATAATTTCTGACTGTAATCTCATTTAATTTATTCTCCGGCTGATACTGCCCGTTCATACACCCGATCAGGAGATTCTCCACTGTAAAGGATGCATTCAGCCAATACTCATTTCTCATTTTTTCGCAGATCTGCATCAATGCCCTTTTTAACTCAAGCGGACGGATAGGTTTCATGATATACCCGTCCACGCTCAATTCAATCGCCTGCTTTGCATATTGAAAATTTTCCGTTCCACTCAAAACTACCACTTTAAAATCAAATGCTTCTGCACGAAGTTTCTTCAACATCGACATTCCATTCATTCGTGGTAATTCTATATCCATAATCACCAGATTCGGACGCAATGCACTGATCAGCTCATAGCCCGACTGTCCATTCACGGCTGTCCCTACCAGTTCATAACCGGAATCAACTTTTTGCAGGATTGACTGTATCTGCTGCAGTATTTTTTCGTCTTTCTCAATAATTACAGCCCGCACTTATCTGCCCCTTTCAAGAATCTTACTGCCTGCTTTCGTTTATCTTATCGTCTATTTCATAGTTTCATCATTATTTGCATTATAACATATCTTCCTGTTATCAGAAAAGAAAAAGCAAAAGGACTTTGAATCCCTATCTGCTCCTTTGAGATTCTGTCCTTCTGCTCTCTCTGTTATCTAAACTAAATTCTATTTTTCTCTCATTTATCTGCTCTCATTTACATATGTCGCAAATGTTGATGGAGATATTTTTCTCTTGTTGCCATCCCACCTCTGATATGCCGTTCTGATTTATTCATGTCCAACACTTTTCGTGCCTCCTGTGCCAGAGAGGGATTGATTTGAAGAAGCCGCTCGGTGACGTCTTTATGTACCGTACTCTTACTTATCCTGAATTGTTTCGCAGTCTGTCTCACCGTCGCACTATTTTCTATAATATAGTCTGCGATTTCCACCGCCCGCTCCTCAATATAATCTCTCATGGAAAAGCCCCTGCATCGTTTATTTTTTACAATCTATGCAGGGGGTTGAGGATGTATGTCTGAATTATAAAACACTACAAAATCCAATACACTCATTACATCCCAATAACACTTTACAGTTCCAGTTCATACTCATCCTGCTCATCATTTTGAAAAAGCTGTTCATCCAACATCTGCTGGATCTTACTCCGCAGATAGCGCACTCCCATCTTCGTGCGTTCCGCTTCCTGAGCCAGCTTTTCTCTTTCCCTCTCACCAAGCCGGAGTTTCACACCATACTGGCGTTCCAGTTGATGTAACGGTGAAATTGTCTTATCCTGTAGGATCTTTTTATAATCTTCTGCCGTCATTCCCTGCAACTGGACAATCTGATTAATGCGTCCACCGATTTCCTGTCGGATTCCTGCATATCTGACCAGATCTTCTACTGTGATTTCTTTTTCATACTGGACATATGCATCTTTTTTCTGAATCTTATTTCCAAATCCCATTGAACTTTCGCTCTCTGTCTTCACATCAGTCAGGCGTTCAAAACTTCCACAGAATACAAAACTGATTCCGGAAGAATCGAGTTCTAATGCAGGTTTTCCTTTATCAGCAGGGAAGTAAATCTGCCCTCCTTCAATGAGCTTCAGTAACTCATTCTGTGCTGCAGCACCATAATTCGTACCATTGGAACCATACAGTGGTTCACAAAACTTATCAAATTCATCAAAGACAATAATCGCCTTTTCTGCTTCCTCCTGACTCATGGAAGAAAAGATATCTCTTACTTTAAATGAACCACTCCAGCCCTGCATCGTCAGCATCGTGCTGTCAATAATCCTGATATTCGGATATAACCTGGACATTACCCTCCAGATTTCTGTCTTACCACAGCCAGTCGGACCTGCAAAAAGAATATTTCTTTTATGAGCGTGAATATGATTATAAAGCAGCATAGTCGCTGCCTTCACAGCTCTGTCCTGACCATAAATGCGATCCGAAACGAACTTGTAAATTTCTTTTGGAGAAAGCCCCTGATTTTTTTCTTCTGTCTCCATATCGAACAGCCAGTCCAGATTCCCTTCGTCCTGCACTATATTTTTTTCTGTAAATAGCTTAACTTCCTCTGCATAGCGATCAGCCAGACGTTCTGCCACAGCTCCGATGGTCTTCTGATCCAGATTCATCTTTCTGAAAATAGCTCCAAGGACCTGAACTGCAGGTACTTCTTTCTGATCGCACCAGAATTTTGACAGTTCCTCAACTTCATTCAAAAGGAAATTATAAGTCTCATCAGACACTTCATCATATTCTCCTGCTTTTGCATCCAGCGTAAACTGAACTGCAGGATTCTCGATCATCCGGTCTCCTCTTCTGTTGGCGATCTCTTTTAAAATCTTGGATATCCAGTTTGTATAAGTTGTTCTTCTCATAAGTCATATTCCTTTCTGCTGCTTCACTGCTGCCGTATTGATCCGGTCTGTATTGATTTGGGGGCTGCGTTTACAACTTATCTTTTTAAAAATAAGCTTTCAAATGATGTCGGGGTCAAAAGCCCCCGACTATGATACCTGCGGATTGTTACGCACTACGTGCTCCCACAATCCTACCCAACATTCGCATATCGTGGTATCTTTCAAATTTGTGTAACAAAAATAAGAACCAGATAAGAGTTCCTCATCTGATTCTTATTATCTCATTTCAGGTATCCTTTTGTACGGACACCCTTCTTTGCATTTTTAACGCTGCATCTTAGTATCTTTTTCTTTTCAGCACGGTTACAACCGCCCCTGCTGCCAGTATCATCAGTGCAAATGCTCCTGCGATCGGTGCAGTATCTCCGGTCTTGACTGCTCCGTTAGCGGATGTGCCATTTCCTTTGCCCGATCCATTTCCATTACCTGCTGTATTTCCATTATTCTGACCATTGTTGGAATTACCGTTCTGGTTATCCTTTCCATCATCAGACTTGGATTTTACAACCAGGTTGTTGATTGCATCATGAATCGCATCTGCATAAGCATCTACTTCTGCCTGCTTGGACAATGGCTGATTTCTGTCGACCTTGGCGATCGCATCTTTCAGTGTCTTCACAGTTGCATCTGTATAAATACTCAGATCAGCCGGTACTTTTGCAAGTGCTTCATCCACTTTCGTGTAATCTGCCTTGATCATTTTCAGTGCTGCCTGTGCATTTTCAAATCTTGCTTTTGCTGCCTGGAACTCATCTGCTGATACATTTCCTGTACTGCTGTCCAGTGCCATCAGTGCATCGTAAGCTTCCTTATACTCTGTATAAGTCTCTTCTGTGTAATCTCCTGCTTCAGACTTGAACTGAATCTTATCTCTGTAAGCATCCATATCTGTTGCTCTTAATACAAGACCATCGATTGCATTGCGGATAGACTGTACTGCTTCTGCAATCTGTTCTGCTGTACCGGATGTCTTCAATGCATTCATGTTATCCGCATTTACAGTTGCTGCCAGAACTGTATAGGAATCTGTTGTATAATTAGCTGCTTCATATTTTGCTGCATCACTTAATGCTGCATTCAGTTCCACGATGCTGATAAGATTTGCTTTCGCATCCTGCATAGCACGGATATTGGCATCTGCCTTTGTCTCATCATCAATCTGGCTTTCAGCCTGTGCGATAGCTGCTTTCAGGACTGCATAGCTGTCGCTTGTGTAATTTTCCGCATTGACTTTCTTCATCTCATCAATGACTGTCTGTACTGCGGATGTATCTTTCAGTACAAGTGCTCCTTCTGCTGCCCGCAGAGCTGTCTCTGCTTCCTGTACACTTTCTGTTGTTCCATTTGCAAGAACAGCATTTGCTGCATCCAGTGCATCACTGTAATTCTTCCAGCTTGCTGCTGTATACTTCTTTTCATTTCCCTCATGCCGTTCATTGCATTCTGCGATCACGCTCTTCAGACTTCTCACATCAACTAATGCTGTAATACTGTCTGTATAAGCTGCTTTCTTTGCTGCGATCTCTGTCGGATTAACTCTTGTAGTATTATCTGCTTCGATCAGATCACTCAGAGCTTTCTTTGCATCGGTATATGCTTTGGCAGATGCTGTCGTATAATCATCTGCATTATACTCAACTCCTGCCTGAAGCTCCAGTTCAGCAAGTTCTCTTTCTACTTTTGAATACTCAAGAGCTGCTTCTTTTTCTTCAATCTGAGTCTTCAGCTTTTCTGCTGTATCCTGGGAAAGATTATCTGTATCTTCCAGTGCTGCCACAATCTTATTGAGTACAGTTTCATATGCTGTAAATGTCTTGGCTGTATAAACTTCAACCTCTCCGTCTTTCTGGCTCTTCTTCTCTGCAACTGCCCTGCGAAGTGCCTCAAGAACTGTAGCATTTGCTTTTACTTTTGCCTTACTGCATGCAGTCTTCAATGCAGCTGTATCAACTGTATCCTGTGTAGCATACTCATTCGTTTTCAGTTCTTCAGCAACTGCTTTCGCTTTATCTACTGCTGCTTTAGAATCTGTTGTCCAGTTTGCTGCATCACTGCTTCCTGTTGCCGCAATCGCCTCATCCAGCTTTGTCTTGTCAACTGTAGCTGCTGCCTTACTGCTTGTCTTGATCATTGAAATTTCCGGAATATTTTCACCCCAGGTTACTGTTACATCCAAAATTCTTTTATCTGAAGCTACAGCAAATTCATTGATTGCCTGGCTCAGTTTACCAAGTGTAACTCTCTGGATATTACTTCCATCTTCATTTGCAATTCTTGCAGTTACAACTGCATCAGATGCTGCTCCATTCTGGATCATACGGATCGTTCTCTTTGCCTCCAGATCAGAAATGCGATAAGTAAATGATCCATTTGCTTCTGACGGCTTGTATACCGTACGGTAATCTTCTTCAAATACATTGGAAGGTACTTTTCCTTTTTCTTCGATCACGGTCGATACGATATCTCGATTTGACTCTGTAGAGATATAGGCTCCACCATTGATCTGGATCTCATAGAAATCAACCCATCTGTAACTGTATGTCTTAAGCGGTACAACTCTTAAGTAACGTCCGCTTACATTCAGCCCTGTCTGCTCTGCATACATATTTCCAGGATTCTCACTGTCATGTGTCAGAGCTGCATAATCTTTTGCTGTATCTGTATTGGCTGTATTCTCGAAAGAATTATTTCCTACAGTCAGCACTGTTGTCCAGTTTGCTGCATCAGGATCATTTGCTACTTCAAATTTTGCATAACGCAGGAAATCAAGGCTTGTCTCTTTTACATAGTAACGGATGGACTTGAAGTCGATCGTCTGTCCAAGGTCAAACACGATCTTCTTTCCGCTATCCTGCACACCTGTGATCGTTCCATATGTTGTAAGGTCTCCGTCAAAAACATTATTGACGTTTCCACTTCCACGCATATCACGGCTTGCATCGTTCTGTGCAAAATCACTGGTTACTGTCTTTTCACCAATAAATTCATACGTTACTGTGAAAGCATCCCAGCTTACATCCACTGCTGCATCTGTATCATTATAAAGTCTGATATAACGTGCATCGGCTGCCTGGGACGGATCTGTTACCCCTGTCCACTCTACCCCATTCATAGAAGTCTGTAACTTCAGTGAAGTTCCTGTCGGACTGGTAATTCCTGTCACCGCCTTGATATGTCCAAGATCGATTCCGATATACTTTCCGGCTCCTACGCTTAAGGATGCTGCATTCAGTGATACAGTTCCTTCTGCTGCTGTTCCAAGGACCTCACAGTTCTCGATATTTGTAAATACGTTATCTTTTGTTCCTGTATTATTTACTCTTTCTGTTACCGTAAATTCTGAGAATCTCGCCCAAGTCTGTCGATATTCCAGATTGCGGATACGGATATACTGTGCAGAAAGTCCGTTTAATTCAATATCCAGTACATCAGTTCCTGAAGTTGTTCCTGTATGGGATTCATATCCCGGAACGGCTGTCCAGCTCGTTCCATCTACAGATGTCTCAACTGTATATTTTACAAACTTATCACCATTGGACGGTGATCCTACTGCGATATGTACACTTTCCAATGTTGCAACCTTTCCAAGATCGTATCCAAGGAAATCATCTACATTTACAGCATCACCAGTACCTGTATTAAACCAGATAAATGTACTGTCATTTCCGTCACGAAGGAGTGATTCTGATCCCTGGTAAACACTCCAGCGATCCGGCTTCATTAATGTATAACTGAGTTCGCTGTCGTCGCCGTCATCTGTATTCTCATCTTTGTTGATCGTGATCTCATTAACCTGCAGCCATGCATCTGCTGCATTGTCTGCTGTTGCAATCAGGCGGATACCCATTGCTTCAAAATCTTCCGGAAGATTTTCTTTTGCAACACTTACTTCCTGGTTCTGGTTTCTGACACCTGCAAAACTATTGTTCATGCCTATAAGCTCCAGATCTTTCCAGGTCTTTCCATCGGTTGTGTACTGCAGCTTTGCCTGATCCATATGATCTTTTCCTGCTCCAAGAAGGAACCGGATATCATTGATCTTGATTGCCTTGCTGTAACTTACTCCGATATAGGTACCTGTTGTAATCTTATTCGGTGTCTTATAAATCGCACTTGTGCTGTCATCTCCGTCAAATAAGTTATCCGCAGAGCCTGTCGGTGTGTCTGTACGGCTTGTGATGTATTTACGGATCACTTTGTCCGGATTCAGGGCAAGTTCTGCTTTGCCTGATACATATTCAGCCAGTTTTTTAATAAACGGAACAATATGCTGTACTCCGACTTCTGCGACTTCCTGATAATTTACATACAGGAAATCATGCGTCTTGGACTGTGCGAATGCCGTTTCTCCTTCTGTATTGTATTCCACAACTGCGGATACATCTCCGTTCAGAGAACTCTTTACTCCATTCAGGTATGCAATCGCTGCATCTGTTGTATCTTTCCAGCAATCCAGCCAGTAAACAATCTGATTTCTGATTGCCTCATTACCTGATTCTTTATACAATGCTGCTGCATCCTGAAGTGTCTGGAATTCCTGGATCAGATCATCCACATCTGCTTCTGTGACCGTTTCCGTTTCCAGTTTATCTTTAAATGCGTTGAGTTTTTCCTTCAGTTCTACTGACTCCTGAAGCTCAGTTACACGGCTGTCCATATTCTGATTGATCATATGCTTGGACAATTCTTTGAGTGCATCACTTGCTTCTGTCTCTACTGCTGAATTATTATCTACAAATGAAAATGCGTCTTCCCATGTCTGATCTGCATCGGCATCTGTATCCCAGATATTCCATGCATAGGATGCATTTGCAAAAATAGCTACTTTACTTGGCTCTGACTGCTGCATCGGGTTCAGCATGATTCCCTGAATCTTAGACGCATCAACACCACCATGAAGGAATGTGCTGTTACCGCCCATGATCAGGTGCTTATGTGAGTTATCTGAACAAGGCCAGTTGATCCACATGAAAGGACCTCTTCCTACATTATTGGTAAATGTAGTAGTGAAATTATTTGTAACCTCACCCCAGACACGTCCACCTGTCATAACGATCTGTACATTTTCCGGTACACTCTTCAGGGTCTGAAGTTCACTGGAACTTCCATTTCCCATATAATCATACGGAACAAACGGAAGTGTCATCTTCATATCAGGGTATTCCTGCTTCAGCTCTGCCAGCCAGGTACTTATATCATTCAGAAGTTTTACTTCATTTGCTGCCCCCGGATTTACAAAGTCATCCGCAAGGATTGCAATCTGACGTACTCCTGCATCAATTACCTGCTTAAATTTTGCTTTTAATTTTGCAAGATCTTCGTTATAATGTGCATCTGTGTCAAAGCGGAAACTATTACCTCCCGGGAACGGATGCAGTGCATATACAAATCTGCACTTGGAAGCATTTCCGGCTTCTGCAAGTGGCTTGATCTTATTTTCAATCTCTTCATCTGTATAAAGTGCATTCCAGTTTGTTCTGTGCTTCGGATCATCCTTTGGTGCATAGAAATAAGCATTTAACTTATAGTATCCACCCCATGTCATCAGATTCACACGATCCTCTGTGGACCATGGATTTCCATAATATCCTTCAATAAATCCACGGCTTACAACATCTGCATAATCTTCAATCGTAAAATTTCTGATTGACAGGCTCTCTGTCTGTGCAAGCACATGATACAGTGTCGTCAGTCCATAAAAACTTGCATCTGTATCTTTTCCCAATACAGCAATCGTATTGTTGTCACTTTTCAGGAAATAGGAATCGGTATGATCAAATAATGAAGTATCTACATGATATCCATCTACGATCTGATCATCTACTGTTCCGTCCGATCCGTAAACTCCTACATAAATGTTCGTTGCACCACTCTTTTCTGCATCTGATTCTGTCACATTCAGACCTTTCAGTTCTGCAGTCTCTTTAAGTCGTGCTTTTGTTGCATCGTCAATATCCTCATCATAAATGACATTGACATTCTTTTTCAGGATGTAGCTTCCATCCTGATACGTCATTTCCTGAGGATTCGGATAAAGCTTATATGTAACTTCTTCCGCTTCCTCAGCCTTTGCCGGTATTGCAGTCATCGGCAGAACCATTGCCACCGCCAGCACTGCTGCAAGTACCTTTTGGACTCTTCTTCCTTTCATGCTTTTTCCTCCCTTGCAAAATTTAATTTTATTTAACTATCAAATAAAATCACGCAAGTATACAAATCTATTATAACATTACAAGATTTTTTTTCCTT
>ERZ791607.2079-NODE-2079-length-12153-cov-2.671929_pt1 | contig 12153 bp, 16 predicted proteins | sample MGYA00509964_ERZ791607 | MGnify/ENA primary metagenome ERZ791607 (study PRJEB30046, sample SAMN00791907) | human gut metagenome | study: EMG produced TPA metagenomics assembly of the A metagenome-wide association study of gut microbiota in type 2...
AAAAAAGCAGAAGACCTAATTAAAGAATCGGAAAAAGAAGATTAAGAAGATTAAAATGATTACTTAGGTAGTCTATGTATTGATAAAAACATAGTAGAGTATTAATATCAATTAAGAAAGAAGTTTTTTATGAAACAAGTTTCATTGAGAGAAAAGAAAATGGTGTTGAATAATGCAGTGGCATCTGTCGAAATGGAAGGATACAAGATTTCTGATAACGAAAAGGAACTTTGTATGGAAGTTTTAGATGGGAAACTCACAAAGGACGAATTTATCAAAATAATGCTTGAAAAGGTGCAGAATGACTAATTTATAATGCAGTATACTTATGTCGTATTTATGCTAAGAGATATTTTTAGAGAATATATAAAAGAAGATTAAAATATAAAGCGATTACTTAGGTAGTCGCTTTTTTCGTGGAAAGGAAAAATGATATGAGTGGAGTTACAGATTTAGCAAGGCACATAAAAGCAAGAGACAATCCGTCATCATATACACCGATGTTCGGCAGAATTATATCTCTGCCGAAACTTGTAATACAGCTTGGAAACAATATTTTACTTGATGACAGTGATATAAAATCGGTCTTTGATATTTATGAAACACAAGAGAGGGACAATCATACGGAATACAAATACCTCGGAAAAGAAGTAGTTTTATTGCCGTATGACAACGACAACAAGTTTGTTGTGATAGGAGTAACCGAATAATGAAAAAGATATTTGATTTTGATTTCGGTAACGGCGAATTTGTTATGAAAGACGGCAATCCCGTCATTTTGTCGGGCATTAATGCTCTTAAGCTATGGATACAAAAATGTATGCGGACACAGCTTTACAGATACTCCATATACAAAGACAAACAATACGGTGCAAATATTGAAGATTTGGTAATAGGAAAATTATATAACTTTGATTTTGCAGAATCGGAACTTCGCAGAGAAATAGAAACAGCACTTTTGCGGAATGAGGATATTTATAGTATGAGCGGTTTTTCTGCGGAGAAAGTCGGAGCGACACTTAAAATATCTTTCACATTGAACACAACTTACGGAGAAAGTGCGGAGGTGTACACCATATGACACTTGATGAAATAATTGAATATATGCTGTCGAGCGTGCCGGAAGAATATGATATTTCGGTCGGCTCGTTTTTTTATGACCTTCTTTATCCGGTGGCAGAACAAATATATCTGTTGCAGAAAAGGATAAGCAGACTGTCAGAAAACACATTTGCCGTGACGGCAGAGGGAGAATACCTTGACCGCAAGACAGCCGAGCAGAACATAGTGCGTAAAACAGCCACTTATTCAAAAGGTACACTGCTAATCAGCGGAAAACGAGGTGAAGTGATTTTGAAAGGTGCAAAGGTTGCGGCGGATAATGTCCTGTTTGAAGTAAATGAAACAGTGAGCATTGCCGAAAACGGTTCTGTTGAAGTCGGTGCGACTTGCACTGTTTCAGGCAGTGCAGGCAATGTGAAAAAAGGAGATATAAATCGATTCCCTATAACACTTCCCGGAATTACAGCCGTTCAGAATATAACGGATTTTACAGGCGGTTATGATGCAGAGAGCGATGCAGACTTATTGGAACGATACCTTGAAAAAGTGTCACGTCCGAATGTCAGCGGAAATAAATATCATTATATTGAATGGGCAAAAGAAGTAAGCGGAGTGGGAGATGTAAAAGTAATACCGCTTTGGAACGGACGCGGGGACAGTAAAAGTAGTAATTGTAGATGCAGATAACCGTCCCGCAGACAGTGAACTTATTTCAAAAGTGAAAGAGCACGTTGAGGAAAACAGACCAATCGGTGCAGAAGTTACAGTGGTCAGTGCTTCACCCGTTATGATAAATATATCAGTTAGGCTGACAGCTGATAATACATCAGATATACAGACAACAGTTGAAAATGTATTAAAAGACTATTTGTCGGGAGAGGCAATAAAAAAGGAATATATATCGTATGCCAAAATCGGCAGCCTTATATTATCAATATCGGGTGTTGAGGATTATACGGATTTAAAGGTCAACAGCGGAACAGAAAATATCAAAATAGCGGACGGAGCGGTACCTGTGCTTGAAAGCGTGGTGTTGAAATGATTGACAGACTTCCGAATTACTATAGAAAATCAAAGACGGTAAGGGACTTTTACAGTGTTGTTCAAACAATACTTGATAAAGTTTCGGAAGATATTACTGATGAAGATAAGCGTCTGTTTATTACTGTCACTGACAGTTTTCTGCTGCATGAAAAAGACATAGGACTGTCTGAAATTACGGCAGATAATGAAACTAAGAGGGCGAGAGTAATTGCAAGACTGCAAGGAAATAATCTTCTGACAAAATCGGAACTTGAACAGCTTATTTTAATGTATGACAGGACAGGCTGTACAATAATCGAGGATTATAAAAATTACACAGTGGCTGTTAGATTCAGCGGACGTAAAGGAGTGCCGTATAATTTTGAACAGATAAAATCAGCGGTGGATGAGGTTAAGCCTGCACATCTTCAAGTGAATTATGAGTTTCAAAGCAATACTTGGAGCGAAGTTCAGAAAAAACTCGGGATATGGGGCAATGCAAAAATATTTACATGGGGAGGTGTTAAAGATTATGACGGCAGAACATGGCTGTATGTAGAAAACAATGAGGTATATTTAAGAGAAAACGGAGCAAACGCATATGTGGTATTTAAAGACAATAAGCCGTATGCACATTTATTATAAGGAGGCGTGAAAAATGAAGTACACATCAAATCATAATTTTAAACTGCCGGCACCGTCCGACACTATTGATGTAGAGGTGCTCAATGAGAATTTTGTAAATATTGACGCACTTATTAAAACATTGGAGTCTGCTAAGGCAGATAAAAATTCACCGAGTTTTACGGGTGCACCAACCGCACCGACTGCGTCAAGCAGTACAAATTCTACACAGATTGCTACTACTGCTTTTGTGCAGGGACTGATACAAGGCATACAGATGGCATTGTCAGGCAAAGCGGACAAAAATTCACCGAGTTTTACGGGTACACCGAAATCTCCGACTCCGCCGTCATCTGATATTTCAACGAGAATAGCAACAACCGCATTTGTACAGAACTTGGTGCAAGCAGTGGATAAAAAAATCTCCGAATTGGTATCTTCAACATTGGACAGCACTTATGCTATGCTGTTGTTTGATAAAGATAATATCAGCACTTGCAGTAATATTGACAGTTTCGGAATTACATACAGTCAGTATCAAAACGGTACATATAAGACTGATATAGTGCAGGTCGGAAATAACGCTCAACTACCGAATAAATCGAATGCACCTGTATTTTTAGTGTCGTGGGCTGCCGAATCCGGTGACGAAAGTGAAATATATAATGTTCAGGCTGTAATCTATCCGGACGGAACGGTATATGGACGCCATAGATATTTGTGGAGTATCAGCAGTGGCATTGTGAGTAAGCTTTCTTGGAATGATTGGAGTACGGATAACAATTATATTTATTATAATCCTAAAGATCATTTTGTAAAGGAATAGCGTGGGGTGATAAAATATGACGGAAGATTTACGATTGGCAAAAGGCGAAGATTTAGATTCACTTGAGGATATAGTGAATAACCATATCAGCAGTGATGAAACTCACGTTACTGCCGGTGACAAGCAAAATTGGAACGGCAAGGCTGATGTGGCTATGCTTGAAACAGAAGGGTATCTGAAGAAAAAAGTTGTAGGCGTACTGCCGTCAATGTCTGCTGAATTTGGATTTTCAGACGGTGTTTCAAAATTTAATGCGATAAATCGATGTACCGTTTCGGTTGCGGAAGAAAGTGACGGCAACAAGTATCAAAAAATTGTAACCGGTTCAAATGCTGCGAATATGTATGCTTTTGCTTATCTTGACTTTTCAAAATATACGGCAAATGCAAAAGAACTGATAATTGAGTTAATCTTCTGACATTATAGCTTGTTGAATTATTTGTTTCCTGCGATTGCATCAAAGTCACTCTCCTTATCCACTATTGTAATTGATAATCTGTGAGGTAAACACACTATAGGGATTACACCGTCAGAAATATAGCCAGTATTTACACATATTTTATCAGCACAGTCAGCATCAATAATGGCAATTTTCCCTTGTTCTACTCTTATTGTATTGCTGTGTCCGTCACTTGTTTTTATTTCAAATTCGTAAGGTTCTTTTACGGCATTTAAGTCTATTTCTTTTATTATTTTACCGTTTTGGCGAATAACAGCATTTTTATGTTCTCCACCCAAATTGTTCATTACTATCCATACTGTAGCTGAAACAATGCAAAGAACAGCAAAAATAATAATCCATTTTAAATTATCTTTCATATATAATCAATCCTTATTGTTAGCATTGACTAACATTCTATCATTACTAAAAATCAATGTCAATATTTATGGTTATATTTACGGTTATAATTAAATAAAAAAATATTGACAAGAAAGTTCAAGTGATGTAGACTTAGTTAGCAAAAACTAATTAAGTTATAATAAGCTAATTATGTAAGGAGAATTGTATATGCGTTTAGGTTTAACAGAGTTAATATTTATTTTCGGCATTATTTTAATCGTGTTTGGTCCTACAAAGTTACCTACATTAGGTAAGTCTATGGGCGAGGCTATTAAAAATTTCAAAGATGGACTTAATAAAGTTGAAGTAAAAGATGAAAACACAAATGAAACAAAATAATGATGGAGTAATGCCAATTACTTCCCATTTATTGGAACTGAGAAAAAGGCTTGTAGTTATATTTCTTACGGTGTTGGTATTTTCGTTTATCTCCTTTTTGTTTTCAGAGGATTTAATAAAAAATCTTATGTCATTGTCAAAGGGTTATAAATTTATATATAATACACCGGAGGCGTTAATAATTCAAAGTCTTAAACTTGCTATAATGTCAGGAATTGTGCTGTCTAGTCCAGTTATATTTTTTAATATTTGGATGTTTGTTTCCCCAGCTCTTAAAGTTACTGAAAGGGTAGTAATAACTATTATTTTTACATTGGGAGTAGTTTTATTTTTGGTAGGTTGCGTTTTTGCCTATTACATAATAATTCCCTTTGTGCTTAAATTCTTTGTTGAGTCAAATTCAATATCAGAACTTCAAGCCTATGTTACTTTAGAGGGATACATATCCATAATTGTAAGTTTTTTTATAGCCTTTGGACTTGTGTTTGAATTGCCAGTAGTTTTGTTATGCCTTGATATAGCCGGAATAGCAAGACGAAAAACTTTTGTAAATATGAGAAAATTTGCAATAGTTATTATTTGTATAGTGTCAGGTATTATTACACCACCTGATGTATTTTCTCTTATTGTTACAGCAATTCCAATGGTTATTTTATTTGAATTAAGTCTGTTTATAATGTATTTATATGAAAAAATAACGAAAAAGAACTAAAAAAACACCTGTACTGAATTGATATGTACCCTCTTTACTGGACACCCCAGTAAGGAGGGTATTTTAATGCGTTATAGCTATGAGTACAAAAAAGAATGTGTAGAATTGTATAGGCAAGGTAAATGGGCTGAAACGCCAAAAGGTATAAAGGAAGAGAATTTTAAAAAGATGGTGAGACAGTGGGTTAGAATGGAAGATGCAAACGGTCCAGAAGTTCTAAAACATAAAAGCTGCAATAAAGTGTGGACTCCGGAGGAAAAACTAAACTTAATAACACAGGTTATCACAGGCAATTCTTACAAGTCGGTTGCTATTGAAAACGGAATATCTGCAGGAATGCTGTATCAATGGGTTAACAAATATAAAGTTTTGGGGTATAATGGTTTGGTAAATAATAAGAAAGGTCGACCACCAAAGAATCCTGAAATGAAAAAGAATATTAACAATAAACCAAGAAAACTTGAAGAATCCGAGTATGAGGAACTTATTCGTCTAAGGGCTGAAAATGAATATATCAAGGCAGAAAACGAAGTAATAAAAAAAGAGATTGCCTTGAGAGAAGAAAAATGGGCTGCTCAACTCAAGGCGAAAAAGCAGCGATTATCAAAGAATTGCGAGAAAAAGGATACAAATTAAAGTATCTTCTTAAAGCAATGGAAATGGCGAAATCTACTTACTACTATGAGATAAGTAAGACAGATGTTGTAAGTGAAAAGAATGCTGAATTATTAGCTGAGATTAAGGAAATCTTTGAGCAAAACAAACGCAGATACGGAGTGAGACGAGTTCACAGAGAGCTTATTAACAGAGGACATATGGTTAATCACAAACGAGTTCAGAGACTTATGCACGAAGCAAGTTTATTTGGAAAGCGTCCAAAAGAAAAGTATCATTCGTATAAAGGAGAAGTAGGCAAGGTCGCTGATAATATCGTAAATAGAGATTTCAGTACAACCTCACCATTACAGAAATGGACTACAGATGTATCTCAATTTAATTTTTCGTGGAGTAAATGCTATCTTTCTCCTATATTAGATATGGCTACAAACGAAATCATTTCTTATGATTTATCTTTAAGCCCAAATATGGAACAGATAAAACGAATGTTAGACAAAGCTTTCGAAAAATTTCCATCCTTATCAGGATTGATTTTTCATTCAGACCAGGGCTGGCAGTATCAACATAATTACTACAGAAATAGCCTTACAGAACACGGCATTACTCAATCAATGTCAAGAAAAGGCAACTGTTATGACAACTGTATTATAGAAACCTTTTTCGGAAGAATGAAGAACGAGATGTATTATGGTTATGAAAAAGAATATACATCATTTGAGATATTTGATAAAGCTGTAGAGGAATATATCGATTATTATAACAACATAAGGATTCAGGCAAAAACAAAATGGATGCCTCCTGTAAAATACAGAGAAGCATCCATGTGTTCAACATAACTAATAAATCAATGTGTCCAGATTTCTGGGTACATATCAAATTTGTTTCCAGTACAGGTGTTTTTTCTATCTCTTTGTATAATAAGTGTGTAAATATTTGTGGGCAGTGTTTGAACAAGGGAGAGTAAGATACTTTTCGTATATAGCTTTAAGGCTTGAATTTTCGTGACATTTTCTAATTTTATTACTTCTGTCACTTTCGTAAAGTCCTTTACTTCTCAATGCTGTATTGCCACTATATAAAGGTGTACCGCCACCACCTACACAGCCACCAGGACAAGCCATAATTTCAATAAATGTATATGGACTTGTACCATTTTTGACTTCATCTAATATTTTTTCAGCATTTTTAATACCATTTACAACACAGGCTTTTATAGTTTTATCTTTTATTTTGATTTCAGTATGCTTTATACCGTCACTACCTCGTAATTGCTTAAACTCAACATCTGTAAGTATTTCTCCGGTCATAAGTTCGTACATACTTCTTATGGCAGCCTCTGTAACACCACCACTTGCACCGAATATTCTACCAGCACCAGATGTATTTCCGAATAATGAATCGTATTCGCTATCTTGAAGTTTTGTAAGGTTTATGCCTTTTGACCTTAAAAGTTTTGCGTATTCTCTTACAGTAAGAACAGCATCTACATCACGACCACCCTCTGTATACATTTCAGGTCTTAAAGCCTCGTGCTTTTTAGCTGTACAAGGCATAACAGCTATGTGATATATGTTATCCTTTCCAAGATAATTTTTAATAAGTGCACCTAACATTTGCTGAGGGGATTTACAACTTGAAATATTGTCAAAAAGGCTAGGGTAGTTAAGCTCAGCATAGTTTATCCAACCTGGGCAACAAGATGTAATCATAGGGAGAACGCCACCAGTTTTAATTCTGGTTATAAGTTCAGTTACTTCCTCCATTATTGTAATGTCAGCACCAAAATCTGTTCTAAAAACATAGTCCCCAAGCATTTTAGCTGATGTAGCAATTTTGCCGGAAACATTTTCTCCGGATAAAAGCCCAAATTCTTCGCCTAATATGTTTTGTGAAGACGGTGCAAACTGCCAAACTATTGTTTTTCCGCTGTTTAAAGCTGTTGTTACCTTTTGGAGGGCGTCGTTTTCAGCAATAGCACCAGTAGGACAGACCTTGCTACATTGACCACAGCCAATACATTTTGTCTGGCTCAAATCGTATCCACCAATAGTGTCAGAGTAAGTTTTGCCATTTTCAGTTTTTAATTCTAATATGTTTATGGCTTGAGTATTTTTACAGACATCAACACATTGACCACAGCCAATACACTTTGAAATATCTCTTATTATGGCATTACTTGAAGTATCAGCAATAGTAGAAACAGTAGATTCGCTGTCTACAATAGTATCGCCAAATACATTCTTACCAAAAGCCCATAGAGATGCAAAGCCAGCAGCATTAATAGCTCCCAACTTCAGAAACTCTCGCCTTGATATATTTTTACTCATACATTACCTCCGTTAGAAAACTAGCATAATTCCATAGTTTGCCTATGCTAACTTAATACATTTTAACTATTCTTAATACCTATGTCAATAATGCTTAATCAACAAAACTTCTCAATTAGTCGTGTTGACATAATAAATGTATTATACTATACTCTAGTGTGGTTACTGTTAGATAACTAGGTTAGTAGAACCTAACCTTAATTCAAAAGTAGTTTGTTTAATATGGTATTCTGTTATTTTTTAATAGATGTTTTATATTAAAAAACTAAATATAGTATATTTTAAAAGGAGGAATATTAAATGCTGTTTAAAAATAAAAAAATGAGCAGAATAGTTGCTTTATTATTAACAGCAGCCTTGAGTTTTTCCGCTAATTCATTTGTTTTTGCTGGAGAAAATTCAAGTTCAGTTCTTTTAGGCGATGTTAATGGAGATGGCAAGGTAAATTCAGATGATGCGTCATTAGCACTTAGTTATGTACTTAAACCTAATGAAGTACAGGGCTTTAATCCTGATGTAGCAGATGTAAATGGAAATGCTGTTATTGACTCTGTAGATGTTGCTTTAATTTTACAAAAGGCTTTAGATTCTAGTTTTAAGTTCCCTATTGAAGATGTGCCTACAGTAACAAATGTTACAAACTGGAAGGAATTTAAGACAGCTGCCGCGACTGCAAAGGAAGGCGATACTATAAGTCTTTCAAATGATATTTCAGCAGACGGTTCAGCAATATTTGATGTAGACGGTGTATCAGGTGCAACACTTGTAGTAAAAGAAAAGAATGTAACAATTCTTGGTAACGGACATACTGTAAAGTCAGACGGTACTAATACATTTACATTTGACTTTGACGGTGAAGCAAATGAAACAGCTGGTACTTCAGGTGCAAAGGGTGTTAATGTAAAGGACCTTACTATTGATGGTGCAAGCTTTAAGCATAAAATCGGTGGTGGTATGTTCCTTGAAGCCGATGCAGATGTTACACTTACAAATGTAACAATGAAGAATTGTAATGCAGGAGCTACATCAGCATTCAATGGTGGTGGCGCAGTTTATGTAAACTACCACAGAGGAGAAACTCCAACACTTACAGCTGTTAATTCAACTTTCGAAAACAATAGCGTAGGCGACGGTACAACTGGTCGTGGTGGTGCAATTTACGGTTCTACAGGTAATGTAGTATTAGAAAATTGTACTTTCAAGGGCAATAAGGCAGGCTACGGTGGTGCAGTTGCTATGGACGGTAAGCATGGAAATTCAGGCGAAGAAGTAAATGGTTCACTTTCAGTAACTAATTGTACATTTATTGACAATGACGGAGTCAACGGTGGCGATGATATTTATGTATTTGAAGGTACATCAGCAGGTAAGAAGGGTAAGGCTATTACTTCAAATATTGATGTTAAAAATATCTCTGGTACTTTTAGTGGCGAAACTACTGATGATTTCAAGGATTATGATGTTGTTTATTCAAGATATTATGCAGATACATATGTTGGAGATAAGACAAAGACAGCACCAAAATTTGACGGTGTAACTGTTCACGATATTACATTCCCAACACAGGATAGAGATACTCTTGAAGTTCCTACTACTACAACAGAAACAACAACTACTACAACTACTACAACTACTACAACTGAGAGTACAACAGAAACAACTACTACAACAACAGAAACTACAACTCAGACAACTACAACAACTACTACAGAAACAACAACTGAATCTACTACAGAATCTACAGAGGCAACAACTGCTGTATATAAGGGTAGTGAAACAGTTGATGTATATGGTTATGATGTTAAGGTAGCTGTAGCAGTAGACGGAAATGGCAAGATTATTTCTGTATTAGACGACAACACAGATACACAGGATATGTTTAATGAAATGTTCTATAGCAAGGCTATAGCTATGTTTAAGAATTTCATAGGCAAGACAGCTAGTGAACTTGATGATGTAGATGGTGTATCAACAGCAACATATTCTTCAAATGCCATAAGGGGAGCTGTTAAGAATGCTCTTAGCTCTATACCAGCATCATTAGACATTTCTTCTAGCTTTATATCAGGTGGTGCTGTAAATGCAAATAGTAGCTTTGCTGAAGTTGCATTAAAGAGTAGCAATGATAGTGCTGATATATTCTATACAACAGACGGCACAGAACCTAATGAAAATTCAAATAAGTATGACGGTAGCATAAAATTGACTGCTGCTGATATAGCTTCATCATCAAAAAAAGTGGTGGACTGATTACTTTAAAAGCAATAGCTGTAAAGGATAATGCAAAATCTTCTGTTTTGGAGCAAAAAGTAATTTTTGCTGATGTATTAGATGGAAAATATGAAGATGGTACATATGGCAGTCCTTTGAGAAGTTATGTAGGAAAGGATACAGTTTCAGTAACAGTATCTGACGGATTAATAAGGTCTATAAATGTAAAACTTGTTTCAGGAGAAGCAGACCAAGACCTTATTGACGAATTGCTTATTAACCAGTGTAGAGATATTAACTATAATAGTCAAAATCAAGACTATGTAAACAGAATTTACGAGGTCTTGTATGGTCATTTTGAAAATGATAGTTCAGAGCCTACAATTCCAGAAATAAGCTATACAAAAAACAATGACTTAATAACAGTTACCATTACAGGAAGTAATGTGTATTACTCTATTGACGGCTCAACACCATCAATATTGTATACAAAACCTGTAGTTATAAACATTTCTGATTATAATGATGTGGATAAAACCAGAGTGCGTGCTGTAGCTGTTGACGGTAATCAGTCCTCCGAAGAAAAACAGTTGGATATTTATACAAATACCAATGATATATTAAATTCAATAAGTTTTTACCAGAAAGCTTTTGAATAAAAGGCATTAAAAAAATCACTCCGAATAAAATAGTTTCGGGGTGATTTTTTATGTTACAAAAATTAAAAAAAGTAGTAAAAAAGTTGCTAAACAATAAGAAAGTTCCAGTTGTTACACTTGGAATAGTAGCACTTTTAATTCTAACTGCTGGACTTTTTACACCAATGACACAACCAACAACTGCATCGAAGAAAAAATTGCCTATATACTGCGTAGATACACAGGGTAAAAAACAGGTTTCTATATCCTTTGATGCTGCTTGGGGAGCAGGTAGGTGGGGAAGATGTTTACTACCATATGAAATTACACTACTCTCAAACTAATGACAGCTGTACTACCATCATTATATGGTTTTACTACCATATGAAATTACACTACTCTCAAACTAGTTATCAACGCTTATCCAGAGCTATTGCGTTTTACTACCATATGAAATTACACTACTCTCAAACGAATCAATACCGTGAAGAATGCACCATGTTGTTTTACTACCATATGAAATTACACTACTCTCAAACTGTATTACCACCGTTTTTACATCTGTTAGTGTTTTACTACCATATGAAATTACACTACTCTCAAACTTACACTCTTAACGCAATGAAAACTTGAAAGTTTTACTACCATATGAAATTACACTACTCTCAAACTGCACTTTGAATGCACTTTGAATGTACTTTGTTTTACTACCATATGAAATTACACTACTCTCAAACCATTATATGTATATACTACATCTTTTAATGGTTTTACTACCATATGAAATTACACTACTCTCAAACTCTTAAACTTGTCAACTCGGTTTTCAGATTGTTTTACTACCATATGAAATTACACTACTCTCAAACATAGTCATATAATCATTCTCCAAAAAGAAAGTTTTACTACCATATGAAATTACACTACTCTCA
>ERZ791607.2084-NODE-2084-length-12122-cov-2.524985_pt1 | contig 12122 bp, 6 predicted proteins | sample MGYA00509964_ERZ791607 | MGnify/ENA primary metagenome ERZ791607 (study PRJEB30046, sample SAMN00791907) | human gut metagenome | study: EMG produced TPA metagenomics assembly of the A metagenome-wide association study of gut microbiota in type 2...
CCCTGGTAGATAAACCGTTTCCTTGACATGAGCGCTTCCCCTTCATAGACGGATTAATAAAAATTTTGCTAGCTATTCCGTGTTAAGAACCTATCACGCTCCCTATGATCATGATGGCAAACCATCCACCCAACAAGACAAAGGCAATAAGATCGTTTTTTGTTAGAATCAACAATAAAACTACACAATGCCCAAAATAAGCTTGTAAGTTGACCTGCTAACGCCTCTGATCCCAAGAAAATATAGGCATACTTGGAGAGAAAAATACTCTTGCTAATTATTGATTCACAACCCAATGGACAGCATCATTGTCCCCAACCGATTATTAAAGGTGTATAGGATTTTATAAAATATCGTTTTTTGATGACATTTGTAAATTACATTTTTTATTTACTCATACTTGTATTTTAAATATTCCGCACTAACGCCTAGGTCAGTCACGTTGAATCGGCAATATTATTTACGCTCTTAAAGTGATTTATTCTGTAAAATAAATTTTCAGAATTTTTCCTGAATAACTATTCAGATCAACGCTCCAACCGCCTCCTAATGTGAATGGCGGCAAATCCGGAGTAACAGTATAATAATCATCATGATCAATTACTTTTAGTTTTTCCGCAATCTCCTTTTTTTGTTTTAATAAAATCGTTTTTGCTTTTTCAAGAGCTTCTTCTTTTGTTAATTTATTTTTCATAGATTCTCTTTCGGAATAATTATTTTCCAAGCTATTTGATTTAAAATCGCAAGAAAATATTGTAAATCCCAATACAAGTAGCATTATAAATTTCATATTAGTCGCGTGTTATAATTGTGATATCTCCATTGGGATCGGCTCTATCCACATTGCCATATCCGCGTCCGACATAAATTGGTACCCTTTTACGTCGAGCGAAATTGAGATCTGCTTCCGAGAATGGGCCATAATCAGATCTTTTCGTATGTGAATGGTACACACCAACCATTGTATAACAAGACGGGCACGGAGCCTTAAGTGGTTGACACGAACTTGAGCTTTTTGTTGAATTTCCTCTTACAGGTCCAGTATATATTAAAGTAGAAAGATATTTATGGCGGCAGATACATCCACAATATTCTACTTCAGAAGGTTGTCTTTTGTCATTTGCAGTTGCCACTGAAGCAGCATTACAAGCCCTGACACCTTTGGAATCAACAGAACAAGATGAAAGACTCTCCCCTGCTACAGCTATAGCTATGATGATAGGTATCCAGATTATCTCGCCTTTCAAATCTATCGCCAATGTTGGAGCATTATTCGCAAAATTATATCTGTTTAACGATACATCTTCACCTTTTAGATCTCGTCCGATCCATCTCCCATCCTTCGGATTATAATATCTAAAATTGTACTGCACAAGCCCGGTTTCCTCATCGAAATACTCGCTGGAGAAGCGGAAGGGATTGATTTCTGCCGCATTGCCTTCCATCTTGAGAACATTCCCATACGGGCCGTATTCGTACAAGGCTCGCCGGCCCGCCTTGATGCCGAAGAGCGCCGTTGTGTTCTTCAACGCGTCATGCGTATAATAAAGATCTTCCACATAAGTTCCCGTTTCATCAAAGACGCTCATCGCCAGGATGCGCGTGGCTACCGGTTCCAGGGGATCCCACAGGTACGTTTTACGCAGGACGGGTTCAGCGGATTCCGAAGCGTCCGCCGCATCCAGTTCCGCGATTTGCAGGTAACCCTGGTAGATAAACCGTTTCCTTGACATGAGCGCTTCCCCTTCATAGACGGATTTTTCTACCCTCCTGTTCAGATAATCGTAAACGCACTCAATACGTCTGTCCCCCTGCGTGAAGCTGACCGCCTGATTCAACGCGTTGTAGGCGGCTTCCCATTCTCCCGTAGACGTCTGAATTTTCGTCTGGTTGCCGTCAGCGTCATAGGTGGGAACAAAGGGCGGCTCCGTACCTTCGGTGATATCCGTGTATTGATTAAGCCGGTTGGCAACGTATGTGGTGGGAAGGGAATCCGTTCCCTCCCGGGAGGTTGTGCGGTTGCCGATGTTATCGTAGGCGTAACTGTATATGCCGCCCCGGCTCATCGCGTCGCTCACAAGTTCATTCCTGTCGTTGTAGGCGTAGGCGTGGGTGAGGTCGGGCGCGGACGTGTTGAAATAGTCTTTCTTCGTGACGGGACGCCCCAGCACATCGTAAGAGTAGCCGGTTTTGGCCGGGTAGTTGGCGCTGCCGGGGCGCAGGTAGTCAATATTCACCGGGAGGTCGCGCTTTTCTTCCAGAGTGCGCCGCCATTTCAACGTGTTGGGGTAATCAAGAGTGTCCAGCAGGCCGCTTTCCGCATTGTAGCCGTAGGTGAAGGGCTTCGCGACGGCGTTCAGCGAGACGGAGGAAAGCCTTCCGGAGGCGTCATGCCCCCATGCCGTCTGCAAGGCGGCGGCGCCCGCATAGTCCAGACAGTAGCCCGCGGGCCTCCCCACTCCGTCACGGCGGAGGGTCAAGACGCTTGCCGCAAGGCCAGCCGTCGTTTCCGTTTCCTGTTCGTTATACTGATTGTACGTGAACGTGCGCGTTCCGGAAGCGTCTTCAATTTGCGTCAGCTGCCCCAGATGATTGTAGCGGCTGCTGATGGAGGGGGTAAAACCGTCGTCATTAAAGGTAATGGAGGTAAGCTCCCCGGTAAGGGGGGCGTAGGAGCGGGAGGCAACGGTTCCCCGCGCGTCCGTCGTAGCGGAAACGCGGTTGAGCGCATCATAAGCGGTATCCACATGGGTGGCATTGGCATAGGTCTTGCGGACAACCAGCCCCGTAGCGACATCGTACGTCCAGGTGGTGATGTCCCCATCCGTCCGGAGGCGGGGATCAGTAGTGATGACATCCCCGGGATCACGGAAGGTGGAAAGGCTCACTATATGGCCGGCGGCGTCATAAGCGTATACGGCGGGCTGTATGGCCGTCCCCCATTCGGCTTCCTTGCGGCCCCGGATATCATAAACGGAACAGGCTGTTTTACCAAGGGCATTGGTAACGCAGGTAGGCAGATCAAAGGGCTGGGCATAAGCGTAGGTGGTCGTGTTGCCCGCGGCATCCGTGCCGGAAATGATGCGGCCGGCAATGTCGCAGACGGCGGTAAAGACGTTACCGCGCACATCTGTGTCCGCATAGGTGATGCCCGTTTCCGTATAAGTGCGCTGCCGGCGGGCGGTTGCGCCGTCAAAGCCCGTAACCGCCGTCGTGAATCCGTCCACGACGCGCGTGAGGGCAACGCTCCCGACGCCGGGCACGGTTTTCTTCTGCAGGCGGACAGAACCGCCTCCATACTCCGTCCACTCCACGGTATCCTGGCCGCGGGGATCCGTCATGACGTTTTTGCCGGCAAGAACAGAACTCAGAGCAGAGAGCAGGACCGCCTGCTTTTGAAGAACGGGAGTACCTGAAGAAGTATAACTTGTTATGGAAACAAGTCTGTAGATGCCGTCTTCACGGCTCTCGGCCACATAAGCGTAATCAGTAATGCGGGAGTTCAGGATGGTCGGTTCATCCTCCAGGGCGACGATTGCCCTTGTCCTGTTCCCAAAGGCATCATAGGCATAGAGTGTCGGCGCCATGTCCGCCAGCTGTTCCCTGATAAGGCGCCCCTTGTCATCGTATGCAAGAGTGCGCACGTTTTCCCCATTCAGGGTATTGGCGGCAGCAATCCGTACAAGATCGCCAAAGCCGTTGACGGTGGAGCTTCCCGTCACGACGCGGGGCTCTCCCCCCTCCCCGCCCGGCACAGCCTCCGTCGTACGGATCCCTTCCGCCGTGGCCTCAACGGTATAAAGGATATCCTGCTGCCCGGTGCCGTAACGCCGCACTACTGTTCCGGAAGGGCTTTTCCGGGTGATGAGCGTAGCGCCGGCGGGCGTGGTAACAGTTTCTACCAGGCCATCCCCGCTATAAGAGCGGACGGTGGTGCGCCCCAGAATATCGGTTTCTCTTATCAGGCGCCCCAGCAAATCGTATTCCCGGCTTTCCACCGTCGTCATTGGGCCTGCATCCCTGCGCAGGGAGGTAATTTTACCGAGAGCATCACGGGTATAGCTCGTGATGGTTTCCGGAGTGATCATGGTTTCCCCGTCCGTAACGGCTGAACGGATGGTTTCCACCAGCTGGCGGGCCGTATTGTAGGAATAGGAAGTGGTCACTCCATTCTCATCCCTCTCCCACAACGGGCCGCAGCAGGTCATCATGCGCTCGTAAACGCGCCCATTGGCGCGGGTGCGCTTTACCCAACGGTTCTCAACGTCATATTCATAAGAAGACGCGTCCGTCATGGACCAGGCGCCATCGGCCAGCCGGGCGTATTGCTCATAACGCATGTTATTGCCCTGGCCGGAGACGTAAGTAACCTTCCGCGAGCTCAGGCCGGGGACGCTCTCTCCCGCTATCCGCGTTTCCGCGGTCACTTTGTAAAGGGCTCCGTACCGGTCCGTCTCTTCATAAAAATAATGCGTCTGAATGCCGTCCATGCCCTGTTTCATCTTCAGGCGTCCGCGGGCATAAACATTGGGAGCCGTGCCGAGCCAGGATTCCTTCACTTCCAGACGCACGTTTTCTTCCCCCAATGCGGTGGTGCGTTTTTCCACGCGCCGCACATGATTTTCCTCAACGTAGGTGTAATCCGCGCGCCAAAGTTCCGCCGCAGTGGCCGTCAACGTCACCCATTGGGTGAGGATATCCGGATCCGCCTGCGTCTGGTCCCGATACGTGGTGTAAGTGACCTTATCGCCGGCTTCCGCCCAGGGGACGCTGGACACGATTTCACGGCCGAAACGGTCGTATGCCCACGTTTTGACACTTCCGTCAGGAGCAGTTTCCTTCGCGATTTTTCCCATGCCGGTGTACTCGTAAGTCGTTTCCCGGGCGTAGTCCGTTCCGTAGCCTTCAATACGGCTGGTGCACAAATTGCCATTGCGGGTGACGGCATAAGTCTCACAGACGCGGGAGATGGGAGCGCCGTTTTCCCCCCGCTGGATGGTGGTGATGAGTTTCCACGTGCCGGACGAAACGATCTGCTTTTCTTTCAGAGTGAATATGGCGTCTTCTCCTTCCCCCTGCGCCATGTTCCATGCTCCGTCGGCTCCCTGCCAGTAGCGGGTGGTGTAGGGAGCGCGCCCGGCGGTCTGTTCGGTAACGGAGAGTCTGCCCGCAGCCGCGTCCCCGGTAATTGTGAAGGTTTTAAAAGGGTCGCCCGTAACGGAATAAAGGCCGGTGGAACTGTTTTTCCCGCCCACCTGTTCGGGGAGATAGAGGGCGATGCGGTAACCGGACTCCGTGACATTTTCGATGTTGGCGAGCCCGTCCCACAGGTTCCATATTTGCCGGATGCTTCCATCCGAAGCCCGCACAATATCCAGCTTTCCGTCAAATTCTTCTCTTGTGTAAGCCGCGCCGTTTTTAGCGGTGTAGCCGGTGGCGTATTTCAAGGAAGAGGCCGAACCTGCGGTATAGTTAACGGTATTGCCCGTGTTTGAACGGATACTGAGGCAGAATTCTCCCGCCCTTGCCGGAGAAACGAATCTCCTCCCGAACCACGCCGAGCCCCCGCGCTTGGCGGATCCTGCAATGGGGGCCACGCTGTCACCCCTGCTGCCGTCTCCATCCGCGTAACAGTAGTAGTTAATGGCAGTTCCTCCGCTCCTGATTTGGAAAGCGGTATTCGCCCCGATGCCCGATGATGGCGCGGAGATGATTTCACGAGTCATCGGATGCCAGTAATGAAGCGCACGTGGGGACCAGAGCTCAGCCGAGCATGTGTAGCCTACTATTTCCAGCAATCCCTGAGGCAGACCCGTCATGCCCCGGAAAGAGCCGAAATTGGTACGCCAGATCATTTCCGTCTTGAGCGTCCGGGCAACCACGCGCCTGCCGGCGGCCGACGAACCGTAAAGGGTGGAGGAAGAGCGCGCGCCGCGCGCCGAAGAGCTGCTGCCGCCCTCATTGTTTTCACAGGTGCAGGGATCCTCATCTTCACCGTTATCCCCTTCTCCGTTGTCTTCCTCCGGACAGGGAGAACTGGAACTGCTCTGGGAGCCATTGCCGCCAGCAGCCTCCTCCCCGCATTCACACGGCACGTCTTCCCCCTCATCTTCCGTACTTACGGGTTCCGGATAACCTTCATCCGGCTGATAGGAGGATGAGGAGGTTCCATCCGAAACCATGACTTCAATGGAATAATTAAGGATGGCGAGATTAGTCCATTCAGGAGGAACAGCCACGTTCTCATAAGTCATGTGCACGCGGTGCGGTCCCGGTTCAATGGGGAAGCTCAAGCTTTTTTCCCTATAAGACCCTCCATGGTATTTGCCCTCCCCAGGAATGAAAATTCCCTCGCCGTCAACAGTAAGAGAGCCGTTATCATCCACCCCCAGCATCAGACGGCACTCCGCCGTTTCCCCCGGGCCGAGCGGATCAACGACAATCCCCCAGTCCCAGCTGCCGCTGAACGCCCCGGCCTCTTTGTTAAACGGGACCGGCACACCTCCGGACGCTGTGAGGGAATTATCAGGCAGAGAATTCGCATGACGCTGAACCTGTTGATCTTTCATAAAATCCAGATAATTGACGATTGAGGGACGAACATCAAAGAAGACAACGCTTCTCTATATTCACTATTCTTATGTATCTCGGAAAACGGAACAGATCAATGATTCATTTTTGAATAATTGTTACTAATTACAATAAATTATTACCAATCAATATTCTTTTAAAATATATATTTATTCCCAACAACCGGAGGGAATAACCATGTTTTTCCGCGCTGCCTGACATCCCCCGCATCCACTGCCGGCCAAATGGCCATGGGGACGGGCTGAACAACTTCCCCGGCCTCCGTTAAGACAAACTCCGGCAGATCTATCTGCATCATCCCTTCAACGAAAGGGTCTCCCGTCTGGTCGTCCAGATAAGGCCGGTGTGGGCACTTTCTTTACGCCGTCCCAATTCTCAACCCGGAAATAAACCAATGAATAATACGACTCAACCGGGGGCCGCTCCAACAGGCCCCGCAGCAACAAGCAACGCTCCGGCGGTAAAATCCGTCCTCCGCATGGGAGTATTTACGCTCGCCATGATCAACGTTTCCGCCATTGTCAGCCTGCGCGGCATGCCTGCGGAAAGCACTTACGGACTGAGTTCCGTTTTTTATTACATTTTCGCTGCGGTTTTCTTTCTGGTGCCGGTTTCCCTGGTGGCCGCGGAACTTACTACCGGATGGCCTCAAAAAGGCGGCGTTTACCGCTGGGTAGGCGAGGCTTTCGGAAAGAAATGGGGGTTCCTGGCCATCTGGCTGCAATGGATTGAAAGCACCATCTGGTTCCCTACCGTTCTGACATTCGCCGCCGTTTCCCTGGCTTTCATGGGGCCCGGGCAAAGATGGGATGAAGCTCTTGCCGCCAATAAATGGTACGTTCTCATCGTGGTGCTGTGCGTGTACTGGGCGGCAACTCTGCTTAACCTGCGCGGCATGAAGACTTCCGCAGGCGTCACCAAATGGGGAACCATCATCGGAACCATTGTTCCCGGAGCCATCCTGATCCTCCTGGGCCTGGGCTATTGGGCCGGAGGCAATCCGATCCTGCTGGATATGAGCTGGGACAAGCTGGTGCCGGACATGAGCAATTTCAACAACCTCGTTCTGGCAGCCAGCATCTTCCTGTTTTACGCAGGGATGGAAATGTCCGCCGTGCATGTGAAGGATGTGAATAATCCCGGCCGCAATTATCCGCTGGCCATTCTGATTTCCGCCATCATTACGGTGCTTATTTTCGTTCTGGGCACGCTGGCCATCGGCTTCATCATTCCCAATTCCCAGATTAATCTGGTGCAGAGCCTGCTGATTACTTATGACAGCTACTTCAGCTTCTTCGGCCTCGGCTGGATGAACTGGATTCTGGCGCTTGCGCTGGCCGTAGGCGTTCTGGCCCAGGTAACCGCATGGGTGGGAGGCCCCTCAAAAGGCCTGTACCAGGTGGGCCTGGCCGGCAACCTTCCACCCGTCATGCAGAAGCGGAACAAGAATAACGTCCAGATGGGCATCCTGCTTATTCAGGGGGGAATCGTCACCCTGCTTTCCATCATGTTTGTAATTATGCCTTCCGTGCAATCCGCCTACCAGATTATTTCCCAGCTGACCATCATCTTGTACCTTATCATGTACATGCTGATGTTCGCGTCCGGCATTTACCTGCGCTACCGGGAACCGAATACGCCCCGCACCTTCCGCATTCCCGGCGGCAGAACCTTCGGAATGTGGGTTGTCGGGGGCCTCGGCCTCCTGGCAAGCCTGGCGGCTTTCCTGGTGAGCTTCATCCCGCCGAACCAAATCACCGTAGGCAGCAGTACCATGTACGTTCTTCTTCTGGTGGTGGGCACCTTCATTTTCGCGGGTATCCCCTTCATCATCCATGCCATGGCCAAACCCTCCTGGAAACGGCCGGTGGATCCCGAAGACGCCTTTGAACCCTTCGGATGGGAAAAAAGCAATGGTTCCCATTCCGCAGCAACCCCAAGCCATTCCATATCCCATGAGTAACATTCCTTCCAATGAACAAATCCGGACGGCCCTGGATAACGCATATGCCTACGCCAAAACCGTCCAGGGAGGCAAAAACGCTTCCTACATTCCCGCCCTGGCCCAGGTTCCTTCCGACCTGCTGGCGATTGCCGTGGTCACCGTCAACGGAGACCTGCTGACCGCAGGCTCCGCGGACGCGCCCTTTGCCATTGAATCCATTTCCAAGGCATTCAACCTGGCTTATGTCATGGATCTGATCGGCATGAAGCAGCTGCGCGCGAAAATCGGAGCGGACCCCACCGGGGAACCCTTCAATTCCGTAATGGCCATTGAGCTGCACGGCGGCAAGCCCCTCAATCCCCTGGTCAACGCAGGGGCCATGGCGACGGTCAGCCTAGTCAACGGTTCGGATTCCGATGAAATATGGGGAAACATGATCCATAATTTCAATAACTTCGCCAACACGGCTCTGACCGTGAACCAGGAGATTTACAAGTCGGAAAGCGCTACCAACCAGCACAACCGCGGCATTGCCTGGCTGCTGGACAGCTACGGCTATTTTTACAATACGCCGCCCATGATTGTGGATTTGTACACACGCATGTGTTCCCTGAATATCACCGCTTCCCAGCTGGCCCTGATGGGCGCCTGCTACGCCAACGGCGGGGTCAATCCCGTCAGCAAGAAGCGGGTGGTGAAAGAGGAGAACGTTCCCCCCATTTTGGCGGAAATGTGCATGTCAGGCCTTTATGATTCCACAGGGGACTGGATGTACAAGGCCGGCCTTCCGGCCAAGTCCGGGGTAGGAGGCGGCCTGGTGGCTGTAGCTCCCGGCAAGCTGGCCATGGCGGCTTTTTCGCCTCCCCTGGATCCCGCAGGGAATACCGTCAAGGGGCAGGCGGCGCTTCAATCCATCATCAGGGAACTGAATCTAAACCTTTTCCGGAGCTGATCCGGGATGAGAAGGTAAACCCGCGGAGCCAAAATCCGAAAGGATTCCCGCGGGTTTACTGTATCCTGTCCAGCTCCCCCGAGGCAGACCGCAGTTTCTCGACTGCGGATTTCAGCCATAAAAAACAGCCTTCCGGAACAGTATGCTGAAAAACGGATATATCCGGCGGACAACGGCCGCATCGCCTGCGCCCCGGCAGCCGCAGACAACCTCTCCCCGGCGCCCCACATCAGCTCCTGTTTGAAAAGTTGCACAGCTGCATGGCTACGCCGTCTTCCATAACCCGGAAGCCGTGCTTCTCATAAAAAGCGGCGTTTCTGCTCTCCTCCGGCATGATTTCAAGATACAGGTAGTCCCTGTATTTTTCCTTAACCATTTCCACCATTTTTCCAGCAATCCCCCTGCCCTGATAGGCGGGATGCACCAGAACATAATGCATGTAGGCAACCATCTCGCTGTCGTCCAGTACCCGCACCAGCCCTGCCAGGCGGTCACCGTCCCAGGCCGTAACAACAGTGGATGAATTCATGAGAGCCTTGAACAGACGCCCCGGATATTGTCCGGAAATCCAGCCAACGGACAGGAACAATTCTTGAACATCTTCCCTGGAAAATTTCTTCTCTTCCGTAAAAACAATCATTTTTTCTTTAATTAATTATTGATTATCCGCCTGTACCGTCGCGGCCACACAACCGCCTGAGCGGGAAACGCCTTTCCCTAGGCCGGATTGACACCCTGTTTCAAGGTTTTATCTGCTCCCACTGCCGCAGTCAACACCGTCTTGTCCGAGGGTTTTACCCATTCCAAGGACATGGCGGAGCCTGTGATAAGAACGCGCGCGCCGGAAACAGGCAACCCTTTCCACAGTCAGCAGCTCGTCCGCCCCTGCCTCCTCAGCTTCCGGGGAAGGAAGAGCCGCACCAGGAACACACATCTTCTTTTCAGGGAAACGATACTCGAATACGGGAGACGGCATTTTTCCTAGAACCGATTCCCCAAAAACGGAAAACTCCGGGCCCAGGTTCATAACATTGTGAAAAACCTTTCTCCGTCATTTGTTTAAGGACTTGTCACCACGCTTCTTTTCCCTAGAATCCCCCCGGTATGCTTGACGCCCTCCAAAATGCCTTTTTCCAGACCGGGGACACGCTCACATCCTGGCTGTCCGCTTTCAGCAGCTTTCTGTGGGGGTGGCCCCTGCTCATCATGCTGCTGGGCACGCACCTGTACCTCACCGCCATCCTGCGGTTTCCGCAGCGTTATCTGCTTAAGGCCCTGAAATTGTATTTTGTGAAAGATCATACGGACAAGGGAGATATCTCCCCGTTCAGCTCCCTGATGGTGGCCCTGGCAGCCAACATCGGCGCCGGGAATATCATCGGCGTGGGCGTGGCGATTGCAGCCGGAGGCCCCGGCGCCGTCTTTTGGTGCTGGCTGACGGGAGTTCTGGGAATGGCAACCCGTTATTCGGAAGGATTGCTCGCCATCAAATACCGGGTGGAAAACAAGGACGGCAATATGAGCGGAGGCCCCATGTTCGTGCTGGAACGCGGTCTGAACAGCAAATGGCTGGGGGCAGCCTTCGCCGTCTTCACGGCCATTGCCGCCTTCGGAATCGGCAATCTGACGCAAGGGAACGCAGCGGCGGAACAGCTCCACCACGCCTTTTCCATTCCCTCCTGGGGAACAGCCGCCGTTCTGACGGCATTGACGGCTCTGGTGATGCTGGGAGGCATCCAGGGCATTGCCAGGGTATGCGCTTTCTTCGTGCCGTTCATGGCCGTCATCTATATCATGGGATGCCTGTATATCCTGACCATACAGGCAGAGTATATTATTCCCGCCATCCGGTATATTCTGGACTGCGCCTTCACGGGAGAAGCCGCCGCCGGGGGCGCAGCAGGAGCGGCCGTCATGGCGGCAATGAGAACCGGTGTGGCCCGGGGCCTCTTTTCCAATGAGGCCGGCCTGGGATCCGCAGCCATCGCCTCCGCCGCAGCGCAGAACCGCAACCCCGTCAGGCAGGCGCTCATCTCTTCCAGCGGCCCCTTCTGGGATACCGTCATCATCTGCGCCCTGACGGGAATTGTGCTGACCACCAGCATCATCGCGCATCCGGACATTTCCTGCACGGACGGCCCCAGGCTTACTACGCTGGCATTCAGCAAAATTCCTTACATAGGCTCCCCTCTGCTCACGCTCAGCCTGGTTACGTTTGTAGTTTCCACCATTCTGGGCTGGTCCTACTTTGGAGAAAAAGCGCTGGAATACCTGGGAGGCATCCGGCTGATCATGCCTTACCGCGTCATCTGGGTGGCGGCGGTCTTCATCGGCTGCGTCTCTAAAATAGAACTGGTATGGATTTTTGCAGACTGCGCCAACGGACTGATGTCCCTGCCCAACCTCATTTCCCTGCTGGCACTTTCCGGCGTGCTTGTCCAGCAAACGCGGTACTACCTCTGGCAGCACAGGCTGGACGATTACGACGAATCCCACATACCGGAAGGAAAATAACGATTTTTTTAACTCGGATTCAAATAATTCTTGCCTTTCGGCTTCCGGTAGTATTTACTTCGCCGCGCAGTCCCTGCAAACCTAAAAGTCGCGTTCGTCTAGCGGTCCAGGACTCCCGCC
>ERZ791607.2095-NODE-2095-length-12072-cov-1.886078_pt1 | contig 12072 bp, 8 predicted proteins | sample MGYA00509964_ERZ791607 | MGnify/ENA primary metagenome ERZ791607 (study PRJEB30046, sample SAMN00791907) | human gut metagenome | study: EMG produced TPA metagenomics assembly of the A metagenome-wide association study of gut microbiota in type 2...
CAGCAAACTGATCAACATAATCAATTGATCTGCGTAGTTGCTGGTTACTACGGATAAATTCTTGAGTTGCTACTGTTTGTCCTTCTGTTGATATTTTAACTTTGATTTTAGACTGGTCTTTAAGTTTTCCGGTTGGAATTTCGTAGATATTCTCTCCTTCTTCTACTTGTTTGAATATCTTCTTTTGGTTGATTTGTATTTTAAGTGTTCCGGATTTTTTAGTTATAGTTTTCAGTAGAAGAGGCTGTGTTCTTGTTTTCCCTTGTTCTAATTCATAATCAGCCATTTTCATTGAAATAATAGGAGTATCACCTATCTTATTGATTTGTGTCTCTTGAGGTCCGTTTAGGCAAATGGCGTCAAAAGTTAGGGATTTACCGTTGAATAACTGCATTACAATCTTGTTGTACCCTTCCTTTAGAATTCCGGGCTGTATTGAATATGTTAGCTGTTTGGTGCCAGGCTTTATAGGAGAATCGTAATTCTTTCCGTTGACTTCCAGTCTTAAGAACATACAGTCTTCGTATTCTACATTCTCTATAAAAATATTCCATTGATATTTCTTTAGCGGATTGACATCGGATAGTTTTATTAAAATAGGAAGTTGTATCCTGCATTGTCCTGCCCAGTAAGATGAGCCAGCCCATTCAGCAGTAGGCCCCGGTATAATGTATGGAAAATCGGCCGGTGTGTGTTCGCCTGCATAAAAATATTTTTTATTATCCCCAAATCCGGAGATAATAAATCGATCTTTTCCATCCGGTGCTAAGGCAAACTCCTTGGATGAATTATCTGTTTTGCCAAGTTGCCAGATTGTGCTGTATTGTGGATATACATTCGCAATACAATATATGAAAAAGATAATTTGTACAATAGTTCGTTTCATAGTAGTTGGATAAGATGTTTTTATTAAGACATTATTTCAAAGTAACTTCTTTTTTTACAAAGGCTTTTACCAACATTATTCTTTTGTCGGGATTTTCATTTATGATTGTATATGATCGGGCAGCAGCAGGGATGACAAAAGTCTCTGCATAATTAAAGCGTTGTTTCATGCCGTCCTCTGTTTCAATGCAAACGGAGTCTCCTTCTACTATCATACATACATGGCATGTATTTTCTGTATTCATTTGAATACGGTCTTTGAAGGTGTAACGATATACATCATAAAAATGCTCTTTATGAGTAGGTAGATGCTCTATAGTACACTCCTGATTTTCTTTCATGATATATGGATGGCATATCAATTCCTGGATTACTTTTTCCCCTTTTCTTTCAAAATATAGATTATTCATTCCGTGTTGAATGTTTAGAGGTCGTGGTTTCCCGTCTAATCCCATGCGTATCCAGTCGTACATTTTAAATGTGAAAATATAGGGTGCGCTACTTATTTCCAATACCACGCAATCTTTTCCTGAAGCATGTATGGTGCCATTGGGAATAAGAAAGAAATCGTGCTTTTTAGCTTGGTGTTTTTGAACAAACCTTTCTATCTCTACCTTCGTTGCTTTTTGTTGACTTCGTTCCAAGGTATATTGGAATTCCTCAGGGACGATGTTGTCTTGAAAGCCTAAATATACACATGGCGAGTTTTTACAATCCAATATGTAATATGTCTCATCTTGGGTGAATGGCATGTTAAAATGCTCTTGTATATATCGGGGGCGTGGATGGCATTGGATAGAAAGATTATCTCCGTCAAAGGTGTCTAGAAAGTCGAAACGTATCGGGAAATCGTACTTAAATGTTTCCGAACATTCTCCTAATATATTCTGATAATCACTATACATAAGAAAATCGAAAGATACTTCAAGCCGATATCCGTCACTCTCCAGCATTAGTCCGTTTTCAAGTACCATCAGTTCAAAAGACCATGCCAGATTATTTACTTCTTTATTTAATCCTTGAATATGATTTTTCATCCATTGTCCTCCCCAGGCGCCAGGCTCGAACCATGGACGAACTCTGAAGAAATTGCGGCTCATTTTGTGCAATCCTTCTCGTAGGTCATTTCCTGAAATCATTAATAGTTCATCCCATTCTCTTTGTCCGTCAATAAGTAGGTCAATCAGAGGCAGGCATTGCTTTTTGTGCTTATTAAGAACAATCCAGTCTACAAAATATAGTTGTTTGTAAGCCTGTTGATTGTCTTTTCGATAATCTAATCCTAAATTATTGATGGCTCCGGCGCGCATTCTAAACTGAATCTCATTTTTAGGAATATCAATATAAATCAGGGGAGCTTTCCATTGAGATAGGGCTGCTCCTGTACCTATAAATATATTTAAATCTGCTTCCGGGTCAGGTTGTATGGAATTAAGCTTATTTTCATCAAACCAATTAACCAAATGCTTATCACTAATGGTGCCGAATAACGGATTATCTCCTCCAAGATAAGGAGCAATCATTTTTTCAATAGTCTGTGGATCTTTCATTGCTACACTGGAATGAAAGAATCGCACATTCTTTCCTCTTTTTCTGAGTTCTTCTCCTAACTTAATGATTAATTCATCCCAAAAGACTCCAATATAACCATCTATTTTTATTTGGGAATGCTTTTCTATCCAGTCAGCTAGTTGGTTTATACCTTTCCCAATTTTGCCTTTTCCCAATGGAAATGCCGGGTATATATCATATTCTCCTGATGGGGTGGCAGTAGAGTTAGTAGGTGCAATAAATTGCTGTGTGTGTCTTTTCTCTTTTGTATTTTCCATATTTTCAAGTATGTTGCTTGTGTAAATAGCAGATCCGATTAATGGCGACATATCCCATAATTTACAGATATCTATTTTAGTGATTAAATTGAGTTTCTTTAATTGAAACTGAATATTATCTAAAAAGAAGTCAGAAGCTTTCGCTATATTTCCTCCTATAATAAGTTTCTCCGGTTTAAAATTTAGCAGGAATGGGGTTATGAATTCTACGAAATTTGAAGCGAAGTTTTCAAATAATGACTGTGCATTATTGTCTCCGTTCGAAGCGCGTAGTGCGATTTCTTTTACGCCAGTTACCTTTTTATCTGGAAATAGCATATTCCATGTATTTACAAACCATCTTGTCGAAAAAAAGTCATCTGCCATTCCGTCTCGGTAAGGTATGTTGTAGAGATATCCATGTTCAGGTATTCCTTCTGTCAGTTCGTTCAAAACAGTATCATTTTCAAGAAATGTACTTCCAAGTCCGGTGCCGATTGTGACTATAATGCTTCTACTTGTGTCTTTTGCTGCTCCTGCATAATACTCTCCAAGGGCATAAGCGGATGCGTCATTTATGAAAACAGTATTCAGGTCAGATACTTTTTTAATTTCTTCTTTAAGGTTAAGACCGAAAAGTGACTGAAACTTTGGCACACCATAAATGGCAACTATACCTTTGGCATAGTCGCAAGGACCGGGCATGGCTATACCGATTCCGCCTAATTTAGATAGGGGCATACAGGCTTGAATGTCAGTAATAACTTTTCTGACTTTCGTAATGATGCTTGATGTTGAATCTGTGGCATTCAGTTCTTCGTGAGATAGTATGTTTTGATGAATGTCATTCGTTAGAAGGTTGACGATTCCACCTTTTATATGTGTACCACCTATGTCTATTCCCAAATAATACTTCATAGTTATTATGATTTAATTAATTAGTATGTCTGAACATATAAACATTTGCAAATGTATTCTTTTTCTTGAAAAGAACAAAAAGTATTGCCTGTTTTTATTTTTATTTTTATCTTTGTAAAAAAGTTAATCATGAAGATATTAGTTAACCATAACAGCGCAATCCCCCTTTATCTTCAGATAGAAGAACAGTTGAGGACTATTATCAAAGGGGAGGAATATAAACAAGGTAAAATGCTTCCAAATGAAATTGATTTGTCTAAACAATTGGGCATATCTCGTAATACCTTGAGACAGGCGATTAATAACCTTGTGAACGAAGGATTGCTGATGAGGAAAAAGGGAGTAGGTACAGTTGTTGTAAATTCAGCTGTATGTTCCAAAGCTCAGAATTGGATGAGTTTCACACAGGAAATGAAAACTTTGGGAATTGTACCAATGAATTATGAACTTCATGTTAGCTGGACAAAGCCTACAGATGATATAGCCCTTTTTTTTAATGCTCCTGATGTAAAAAGAATACTGAAGTTAGAGCGTTTACGTGGAAATCAAGAATACCCTTTCGTGTACTTTATATCCTATTTTAATCCTAAAATAGGTTTAACAGGAAGTGAGGATTTCTCCAGACCTCTTTATGAGATATTGGAAAGAGATTATCATGCTATTGCAAAAGTTTCTAAAGAAGATATTAGTGCCAGGCTGGCTGACAAGTACATTGCTGGTAAGCTTGAGATAAAGGTCGGAGATCCAATTTTGGTGCGTAAAAGGTTTGTTTATGATCCCGAAGGGTGTCCGTTGGAATGGAATATAGGATATTATCGTGCGGACAGTTTTATTTATTCACTTGAGTTTGAGAGAAATATTTGATCTTATACTCATAAAAAAAGTGAAGATTATAAGGATGCCCGAATCCTGCTCAGCGACTGCGGTGTTATCCACAGATAAGATGCAATGTACTTTAAAGGCACATATTGCAACAGTTCCGGAGTCTCCTTGATAAGAGTCAGGTAACGTTCCTTCGCTCGTGGACTGCCGGAGTTGATGAGCCAGTTTTCTTGCAGAAGAAGCTGGTGATCCATCAGCCGCAGTCCCAGATTGGCTAGTCCGATGGAAGAATGATATAATTGATTCAAGGTTGCGCGGGATATACTGTAGGCTACACTGTCGCACATTGCTTCAATATTAATCAGTGAATAAGCATTGTCTGCATATCCCCAGACGGAGAAAGCTGCTTCTCCGTCTGAAGCGAACCAGATGGTGGCATCTGCTCCGTCTTTGTGGTAATATGCCCGCCATATTCCCGTTTTTATAAAATAAAGGTTGCTGTTCTTTGTCCCTTCACGTACAATGAGGTCTCTCTTTTTGAAATGTACTTCCTCCATACAGCCTAGTAAGGTCTGTACGTCACTTTCCAATACTTTATATTTGTCGCAGAGTTTTTTAATGAATGCATCCATGTTGCAAATATACTCATAGTCGGTGGACCATGAAGCGATCTTTGAAATAAATTCCGATAATATAGAGAGTCGTTAACAATTCTGCCAACGAAACCGCCAGCCATATTCCCGGTACTCCTAAAACAAGTGGAAGTACAAAGAATCCGATCAGCATGAATACCACTCCCCGCAGAAGAGTGATGATGGTGGCTCGTTGACCTCGTCTGATGCTCTGGTAATAGCCGATGCCTATCATATTGGCGGCAAAAAATATGAATCCAACCCCAAAATAAGGAATGCCATTGACCGCAATATCAAAGGCCGGACAGCTTCGGTCAATGAACAACGAAACAATATTCTGACGGCATAGAAACGTGATGATGAAAAAGCTGATTCCGCAAATTAAAGCTGTACGGATGGCAAGATGTAGGGCTTTTCGAACCCGATCCGGTTGCCCGGCACCGAAATTATAGCTGATAATCGGCTGTGCGGATTGTGCGATGGCATTGTATACCATAAAGATGATGGGGAAGAAGTAGCAGGCAATGCTGAACGCAGCTACTCCGTCTTCTCCGAGATGATGGATAAAGACATAATTCCCTAAAAACATCATACAGGCGATGGAAGCCTCACTGATGAAAGCGGAAGTTCCCAGTTTTATCATATAGCCACCGTTACGGAGCGTTAGCATCAGGCTTTTCAAACTTAGCTTGATGCGATGCAAATGAATGTTGCGGGAGAACCGCGTAAGATAGATTACAGTCATCAATCCACCTACTACTGTTCCCAGGCTGGTGGCAAAGGCAGCACCCATCATTCCCCAGCCAAATTCAAAGATGAAAATATAGTCGAATATAATATTGAATATAGCTGCGATGGCATTGCACATCATGGCATAATTGGGAGATCCGTCCAGCCGGATGAAAAACATGCCTGTGCTCAATAACTCATAGAATACGAGGAAGGGTAGATACCAGATCATATATTCTATGACAAGAGGCAATAATCTGTCTGAACTTCCGAGTAAGCATCCCAATGGCCCTACGAAGCAAAAACATAAAGCAGACATCACTAATACGATGAACGTAGAGAATACAAGAGCCTGAGTAATGTTGATATTTGCTGCCTTGCGTTTACCTTGAGACAGATAGATGGAAGCGACTACTGAGCCTCCGACTCCGAACATTAGTCCGATGCCTGTTGCGATCATAAAAAGTGGAGCTGTTATATTGACGGCAGCTAGGGCGTCACTGCCTATTCCCTTACCTACGAATATGCCGTCTGTAATAACGAATATAGCTGAGAATACCATTCCCAGTACCGTAGGAACTAATAACTTACGAAACAATGTGGAGATGTCCATACTACCGAAATCAATACTATCTTTCATAACTTCTTATTTTTAGTTTGTTGAAAACATCTGCAAAGGTAGATGGATGTAAGGAGATTAAAATTATCATTTGATAATTTCCGCCTGTCATGCTTGTTTTTGTTAAATCAGGATATGGGATATTTATCTGATTCTTATTTTCATGGCTTGTGCGTCAAATGTGATTGACTCGTTATGGAACAGTCTTTCTATATGTCCGCTCGTTATCATCTCATTGGTAGGCAGGCTGTAGAGTTGAGGATTATCAATCAGCATGATTGTGTCGCAAAGTGAGAGAGCGATGTCCAGGTCGTGTGTGGAAAACAGGATACACTTTCCTTCCTTTTGCGTCAGCTTCCGGAGAAGCAGACAGAGTTCGTAGCGGTTGGGCAAGTCAAGGAAGGCGGTAGGTTCGTCGAGCAGGATGACAGGAGTGTCCTGTGCAAGGGCACGGGCTATCATGATGCGTTGGCATTCTCCGTCGGACATTTTGTCCATCGTCTTTTCCGCATAACTGTCCATGCCTACCAGGTGCATGGCGTTGTCCACCTTCTCCTTGTCTTCTCCTTGCAGCTGACCGAGCCAGTTGGTATAGGGAGCACGTCCCAGTGCGACGACGTCTCTGCATCGCAGGTTGGCAATGCGCACTTTGTCGGTGGTGACGAAGCTGATGTTCCGTGCCAGTTCTTCCGGTTTCAGTGAAGCGATGTTATTCCCGTGCAGGATAATCTCTCCGTTTTGGGGCTTTTCCAGTCCCATGACGGCACGCAGCAGTGTACTTTTTCCTGTGCCGTTTCTGCCGAGCAGTGCGACGAGTTGTCCTCCCGTGATGTGGGCGGAGACTTTTTCCAGCAGCGTACGCTGTTCGTATCCCAGTGTCAGGTCTTTGAGTTGAATCATTTGAATATACGCAAGTTTTTACCTATTACCCATAAAATAACCGGAACTCCCAGCAGTGCGGTGATACAATTCACCGGCAGCAGGAATTTCTTGGCGATGATGTCGCATATCAGCATGGCGATAAGTCCTGTCAGCATGGTGCCCGGCATCAGTATCCGGTGGTCGGCGTTATCAAACAGCAGCCGGGTGATGTGCGGCACTGCCAGTCCGATGAATCCTACGGGGCCGCAAAAGGCGGTGACTGTTCCTGTCAGCAGTGCTGTAGAGATGAAGACAAGCGTCCGCGAGCGTTTGATGCTCATGCCCATCGTGCGTGCGTAGTTTTCGCCAAGCAAGAGCAGGTTCAGTGACTTGATGCAGGCTACGGAGAGCAGCAGACCTATGCACACAACCGGTATCATGATAGACAGCTGTCCGGCTGTGATGTGGCTGAGCGATCCCATTGACCACAGGGTGAACATTTTCAGTTGTTCCGCCGAACTTAGATACTGCAATATCTGGATGATGGCTCCCGCTACGTAGCCTATCATGACTCCCATGATCAGTACGCCCAGTATATTCTTTACTTTCCGGCTGATGATGGCTACGCCCAGCAAGATGACGGCGGTCCCTATCCAGCCCGAACCTACGATGCCGGCGGATTGCAAAAGTGGGAAATCTGCCCAGCCTAGCAACGGGGCACCTAATATAAACAACGCCACTCCGAGTCCCGCACCGGAACTGACTCCCAGCAGATAAGGGTCTGCCAGCGGGTTCTGGAAAACGGTCTGCATTTGCAGGCCGCTGACCGACAAGGCGATACCTATCAACCCTGCTACTACTACCCGGATAAAGCGGATGGAGAGAAGGATGTTGCGTGTCATCTCGTCGCATTCGCCTCCCGTCAGTACGGCCCATACTTTGGGGATGGGGATATAAGTGTCCCCTGTCGCCATATCTATTAATAATAAGACTACGGCGATTATTCCCAAAGTGATGAATAAAAGAGTGGTGTGTCTACGAGGTTGCTTCATTCTAGATGTCTGTAATAGTAGGTTGAGTCGGATACAAGTTCGGGATGAAAGATATGAATCAGATCACGCAATACGACGTCCGGACGTACGACTGCCGATTCCCAGTAGTCATTGCCTCCTGTGGCGGTTATCCGCAGGTTGTTGTTATAAACTGTTTTATCACGGACAGATTTGGCATCGGCAAACTTGGGATTCATGTTTTTCAGTTCGTCCAGTGTGGATGCCGTGCCTACATTGATCCAATAGTCTGCTTTTTGTATCAGTCCGTAGGCAGTTTCCAGGCCGATGGGGGCGGAGCTGTTGGAGGTGTTCTCCTTATATATATAGTCGGCTCCTGCGTCAGTGACCAGTTGTGCCATATAGCTCTGGGTGGAAGGCATCACCCAGCTGTCGTTCCACGGGGTGTTGAACATCACGGTAGGGTGATGCTCTACGGATGCGGTAAGGTCTTTCAGTGCCTGATAGCGTTTGGGGATTTCACTGAATACTTCGATGCCTTTGTCACGGCTGTCTGTCAGTTCGGAGAGGGCAACCAGCCATTCGGCTTTGCCAAGCGGTGACTCTTCCAGATATTCTCCTACATACATATAAGGGATAGCGAGTTCTTTCAGCTTGTCTGTCACGGCTGTCTGGGCATCACCGATGCCATATAGCAGTACGACGTCCGGCTTTAATCCCAGTAACAGCTCGTAGTTTATTTCAGGACCCATGTCCTTGATAGAATCTTTGTGAGCGAGGATGTAGGGATTGGCTATGTAATTGATGCCGGATACGGCGACGATGCGGTTCATCTGTCCCAGTGCGTCGAGCATGGCGATGTAGGAAGAAGACATACATACGATGCGTTGGGCTCCGGCAGGGATGGTCGGTCCGGTGAATCCTGCGGGGGGGAGCTCACCATTGCGGGAGATGAAGTAGGACATTGTTACATCTTTGGCTCCCTGCCACGGGTTGGATACTTGTATCAAGGTGCTTTGGGCATTCTTTGCGCCCAGTATCTTGAATCCGGTAGCATATTCGGGCATGTATACGTCTTGCTTGAATGCTTCCAAAGAAGTTTTTTTATTGTATACGCAGCTTGCCAAAGAAAGGAGGCATAATAGCGTGATAGTTGAAATAATGGATTTAAATTTCATACGGATGTTTTTATCTGAGGACAAAAGTAGTAAAAAAGAAGAAAATTACGAGAAAGTTTCGCTGGGAGGTGAATGTATTGAATCTAACTTTTCAGTATTGATGCGGAAAGTTATTTGACGAATACTACGGCGTTCACGTTGGCTGTGCCGGTATTGTTTGCTTTACAACTTCACAACTTAATTTAGAGTTTAGGTACCCATACTTTATGACTGCTATCTCTTTTACGATTAGTTATCGAGTAGTAAGGAATAGCAATAGCAGTCGTTTTTCCGTTACTTTTGATTATATTCACTCCATTCAGTAAGTCCTTTTGATAAATGATTTCCAATGGAGCATTTGTGTCTAATCGGAAATCTTTGAAATCCGGATTATCTACGTCTTCAAAACAGTAGATGATAGGACCGGAAGCTATACAAACTGTGTTGCTCAAATCTTTTGTGTTAGTATGTGCGGTGATGATGCGGGGTTGTATAGGTAGTTCAAGCTCGATTAGGTCTCCTTTCTGCCACTTTCTATTGATTTCGGCATAACCGTCAACGATTTTAATTGGAACAGATTTCCCATTGACGAACAGTTGGGGCGCTCCTTTTAAGTTTGATTGATAAAGCTCGTATGGATTCTCAATGCCTTGTGCCCATCCCGGGATACGTACTTTAATCGGAAATTTGTCTGTTTTCTGTGGATTTACGGAAATATTGACTTTGCCTTTCCAAGGGTAGGATGTTTCTTGTTTTAATTGTACGCTGTTTTTGGAAGAAAGCTTGATTTCTGTTTCACTGCCTATGAACAGGTTAATATAAACTCCTTTTTTGTCTGATGCATAGATGAATCCCGGAAGAGCAGATGTGATTTTCAAGAACATTGGAGGACAGCAAGGGCAACCATGCCATTCCCAACGATTATGTTTCTCTGCGTTTAAGGGATTCTGATAGGTATAATTGTCTCCTTTGAGTGAAACTGCGGTAAGCAAACTGTTGTATAGAACGCGTTCCAGTTCGTCCATATACATTCCTTTACCGGTTAGCTCGTTCATTCTTTGGCTAAAGAATCCGGCGCCAATGGCAGCACAAGTTTCCAGATAGGCACCCGGAGGAAGGAAAAAGTCTGGACCGAATTTTTCGTCTTCGTGGATAGCGCCGACTCCTCCTGTGATGAACATACGTCTACCGGTCATATTGTCCCAAAGGCGCTTGGCTGTTTCTATATATTTAGGTGAATGATTTTCCAAAGCGGCAGTAGTGATACCAGTTGCTAATAGTGTGGCGCGTACGGCATGTCCTTCAATGGTTTGTTGCTCAAATACCGGAATTGAGTCTTGAGCATAATCTCCCCATGTCGGACGACTATGCTCGCCATGCTCAGGAGCATTATATTGGGCATCTCTGATCCATTTTTCGGATTTGCCATTGCCCCAAGTCAACCATAAAGGATAGCCACAATGATGCCCTCTGTTTTCAATCCAGAAAGTAGCTAGCTTCCAGTAAGCGTCTTCATTTACGGACACTGATAATTGTTTTTTAAGTTCCGGTTGTTCTTTGAATAGCCAGTATAGTTTGATAATGGCTTCTTCCGGGCCGGAGTGAGAGGGAACAATATTTTTCTTGGGTGCTGGTCCCATATAGTCTGCCATGTAATTTGTATAGCGGGTGGCGACTTCCAACAGTTTGGTTTTTCCGGTTGCTTTGTAGTAATGCACAGCGGCTTCAATCATCATGCCGGCATTATACACATCGTGTTGCCACCGGAGGAAACCACCATTGTCTCCCCAACGGTGTTCCGGTTCTTTCAGAAGTGTATAAGTCTCTAAGTATCCGGTTGGTTCTGTCATTTGTGCTGCTTCGATACGGTCGATATATCTGTCAATACGTGTTTCCAGTTCTTTATCCGGATACATGACCAGATAATCTGCAATACCCCGAATCGATTCATAGATAAGTCCGTCGAACCACGGCTCTCCGAAGTGTCCCTGTGTGCCACGTTCACCTTTGGCCACTTTATCAAAATTACAGAAAGCATTGTGCTGTTCCGGGGCGTTGGTGTGTTTACCCTCGAATTTGTTTAGTACATCATTGATGGTTACTTCATTCCATGTTTTAAATTTGGGGCTCCAGAATGCGTCGTTCACTTTTACGTTTTCAATGTTCGCAAATTGTACTTTCCCAGTCTGTCCTTGTACCGCGCTATGTGGAGTTCCGGATAGTGTTGCTATAACTGCCAAGGATTTAAGTAGATTTGTACTTTTCATGTTTCTAACTTTATGTTTAACTTTCTAATTTATATGAAGATGAATCTGCCGCAAAGATAGAATATTCTTTTTGACTAGTACGAACTGGTCTGTATGTTGTAAAACACATACCACTCCGTACCAGTATGGCTGTGATATTTGTATCTTTGCGCAAAAATAACGAACGATGAAAAGCAATAAATCAAAATATAAGTTGGTAGTTGATTATGTGATCGACGGGATTAATGAAGGACGATTAAAGAAAGGTGCCTGGATACCTTCTCTTAATGAATTTAGAGAAATGTACGGCTTGTCTCGTGATACTGTTTTTTCCGGAATACGAGAATTGAAATCGAGAGGTATCATTAAATCGAATCCTGGAGTC
>ERZ791607.2099-NODE-2099-length-12058-cov-2.625594_pt1 | contig 12058 bp, 7 predicted proteins | sample MGYA00509964_ERZ791607 | MGnify/ENA primary metagenome ERZ791607 (study PRJEB30046, sample SAMN00791907) | human gut metagenome | study: EMG produced TPA metagenomics assembly of the A metagenome-wide association study of gut microbiota in type 2...
TGACAGATGCCACACTGTAAAAAATAAGCGCCCCAATCCCCGCCGGTGTATTCACACCCAGACAGTAACAGATCATTACCGGAAAAATAGGCGCCGGTGATCAGTTTCAACGGATGGAACATAAAAAAGTCTCCGCCGATACCGATGGCATTGGCATCCAGCGTATTTTTCCCGTTGACCAGAGTGATCTTGCCGTCCGCACTGTAAGCATCCACCCAGAGTCTTGCACTGGGGTTCTCTGAAGTCTCTGTAATAGAGGCCTCCTGCAGCACATTTTTCAGTGAATATTCAAAGCTTTGAATGGTATCCTCCGTCACTTCCGCTTTGGAGGAGAAAAAGCAGCTGATCTGTGCCACATCCTTTTTTTCACTCCAGCGTCCGGCCATCTGCTGGGCATCCTGGGTATTTGCCAGATGGTTGGTCCAGCCCAGCAAAAGCAGGAACAGAAGAAAGGATACTACTGCACTGCAGTACCATATGCATTTCTTTTTATTCTGTATTCGAATCCGAAACATCTGATCTGTTTCTTCCTTCCTGTTAAATTATTTTCCGTCTGAAAGACCTTTTATGAATTATTTGCCAGTCTGACCAGCTTTCCTGCCTCTACCGGCTGGGTAGATGTCGTAATGACAAATTCAGAGCCATATAACGCCCCACTCACTGCGGACTGGGTGTCATCACTTGCCAACACTTCCACATCTACACGGGTTGCAACATAACGATTGCCCAGAGGACTGCTCTTGGATTCCACGATCAGGATAAACTTACCGTTGCTGTCCTCACGGATGGCACTGTTGGGTACGATCAGATCGTAATTGGCACTCTTCTGTCCTACGGATACATTTAAGGACTGTCCGGGTGTCACTTCATCTCCGGTGATATCAAAGGTGAGCAGCTTCTTCTGTCCGGGATCTGTGGTATCCGGTTTGATGCTTGCCAGGGTAATATCCATATCACTGTATCTCCAGGAGTTCACCAGGTCTGCCTTATCTCCCACAGAAAGTCTCTTCGCCTGATCATTGGTCACGGAGAAGCTCATGGTAAAGCCCTTACCCTCCGGCTGCATGGTCACCAGTGCAGTATCCGGCTGTGCCTCGTCTCCTGCCTTGACTGTTACGCTGGTAATGGTACCCGAAATGGGGGCTTCGATGCTGGCACCTACCGCATTCTCCTGTAATTTTGCGATATCATCTCTCTGCTTCTGGAGACTGTCTAACTGGTAATCCAGATTCAGTTCCGTGGAAATATCCTTCAGCAGCTGTTCCTTGGTATCCTGTGCTGCTTTCAGCTGGATATTTCGTTTATCCAGTTCGGTCTGCCAGTTCTGGGTCTGCACCGTCAGGGAATTGGTGCTGTTCTCCTTGCTGTTCTGTTTATCTGCCAGTGCCTTGTTGGCATCTGCAAGCGCTTTTACCTTCTCATCATATGCTTTCACTTTGTCCGGATTGTTATTGATAAATGCCTGTCGTTCATTGATCAGTGACTGATACTGTTCCCTGTTCTTCAGTGCCAGTTGGTATTCGTCCTCTGTCACCTGATTGACAAAGCCATTACCGGATACCGAACTAGCAATGTTCTCATTGTATTTATCGATGGTGGCCTGACAGGTGGCCTGAGCTGCCTGCCATTCGCTGATCTTGTCTTTCGCAATCTTGACTTCATCACTGTTTAATGCTGCCTGGGCTGCGTTCACCTTATTCTGCTCCGAACCGGTGTCCGGCGTTCCTCCGGCATCCACGTTCACCTGTGCGGTCTTCAGCTGATTGATTGCATTGGTGGCTTCATCCACCTGCTTCTGCCATCTGTCGATCTCTGCTTCCGCCGCCACAATGCGACTCTGATAAGTGTTTATGGAAGCCACATTTCCGTTCTGTACATTCTGGAAGGTAGAATTGGAAATGTTACCGGATAACAATGCCAGCTCAAAATCCAGCATTGCCTTATCCAATGCAGCCTGGGCATCGGTCAGTTCCTTACTTTCCTTATCCTCCAACAAAAACAGTGGATCACCCTTCTCTACCTTGTCCCCGGTCTTTACCAGAACACTGGAGATCGTACGGGTCTCACTGATCTTCACATTATAGGGATCTCCGCTTTCCACCGTACCGGTACCGCGGATCTTTGCCGTGATCGTTCCAGACTGCACGTACTGGGCCGCCACCTCCGGAAGGGAATAGTTCATAAATGTATTGGAAAAAAATGTCAGCACCAACATTACAGACAAGAATATAATGGCTGCATTTTTAACCCATTCTCTTCTCTTTTTTCCACTGTTCTCGTTCATCTTGATTCTCCTCTATATTTCACTTTCTATCTGTATTCCGGCAGTCGGATCCATGCCGGTATATCCTCAAAAATCAGTGATCCTAGCCTTTGACACCGCCCTGGTAGGTAATTCCATCTACCAGATATTCTTCTCCGTAGAGAAATACCAGAAGACTGGGCACCATGTAGATCGTAGCCACGGCGAATGCCAGTCCGATCTCTCCGGAATTGATCTTGCTTAAGAATACGGACAAGGGATGCATCTCCGCATCGGATAACAGGATCAGAGGCTGCTCCACCATATTCCAGTAATCGATAAATACAAGGATGGCTGCGGAACACAGCGCACCTTTGCACAATGGCATACAGATCAGCCGATAGATCTGCCACTCTCCGGCACCGTCAATCTGTGCCGCCTCCATGACCCCCACAGGAATTCTCTTCATGAACTTCGTCAGCAGATAGACTGCAAAGGGTGAAAAGATCCCGGGCAGCCAGATGGCCCAGTACGTATTTAATATATTCAGCTTTTCCGCCACCAGATAATTGGGTACCAGCGTTACCTGATACGGCATCAGCATCAATATCACATAGGAAAAAAATACCACTGACCTCAGCTTCCCCGAGTACCTGGCGAATCCATAAGACGCCAGCGATGCCACGATCAGCTGAAACAGTACGATCGGTCCCACCAGGATCACGGAATTCCAGAATTTCAGCAGATATTCCGGGCTTTTCAAAAGCACTGTAGTATACTGGCTGAAGGATACGATATCTGGAATAAATTTCAAATTCACTTTTTCGGAAATATAGACCTTGCCGCCCTTATCATTTGTGGCAAATACCGAACCATAATTCGCTGATATCTCCGAAGATGACATGAAAGAATTGGTGATCGTCAGAACGATCGGCATCAGGAACAGTATGGCAAAAAAGGCTGCGATCACTGTTGCTATGCTGATGCGGACATTCTCAAATATCTTCTTTCTCTTTTTGAACCGGATTGCCCTTCTAAGCTCCGGTGGGACAGGTTTTTTCATCTTCTGCTCCATCAGCCTTCCACATCCTTTCCGAAATGATTTTCCACTGCGAACAGAAGTCCGATGATCACAATCATGACTAAGGACATCAATATGGCCGCTGCAGACAGCGTCTGATAATCCAGACTCTTGAACTTATTGTTCATGAAATGCTGCAGCATATAGATGGAGTCATAAGGGTAATCCGTGGTCAGCAGATAGATCTCACGGAAGATCTTAAATGAGCTGATCAGGGACATGATCGTCACAAACAAAAAAGTCGAGGACAGATACCGGATCTTGATGTAAAAAAAGGTCTGCAGCGGTGTTGCGCTCTCCAACCTCGCCACCTCCAGCAGCTCATTGGGAATGCTGGCCAGGGCTGCCATGAACAGGATCATATTATATCCAAGATTCTTCCACAAAAACAGGATTACGATAACAATGATGGAATAGCTGGACTTCAGCCAGTCAATCTTCTCTATGCCGAAGACTCCCAGCAGATCATTGACTGCACCGTTATAATGAAACAATACCTGCCAGATCAACACGATGGAGGCTACCGGTACCATCATGGGGCTTAAGAAAAACGTACGGAACTGGCTCCGGAACGGAAGTTTGGATTCCAATACAATGGCAAGCAGCAGGGACAATACCACTGCCAGCGGTACGGCAATGGCCGAGAACACAGCAGTATTATGTACCGCTGTACGGAAAGCGGCATTCTGCACTACATTTCTAAAGTTGTCTAAAAAGACAAAATTCATACTGATGGGATTGTCCACCAGGGAATAAAAGATCACAACCAGAAAGGGTAGAAAAAAGAACGCAAGAACTCCAAGGAAGCTGGGGGCTATAAAAAGCCCCGAGCTCCTCTTGAGTTTTCGCATTCTTCTATCTAATTTGTGATGCTTACGCGTATGTTTCACATGCTGTCTGCTCACGATATTTTAAGCCTTTCCTTTATCTGTTTTCATTCACATAGACCTGTACACGGCTCTGAATGACACCTGCCACATCCGCTACGGACTTCTGACCTTTGAAGAATGCTTCCGCTTCCTCCGTGATGATATTGGTGATCTCATCATTACCGGTTGCACTGGAAGGTTCAGCCACACTGATCAGCTCCTTCAGAATATTGATTTCTTCCTCGGTAGGAGTGTGATAGGTGTACTCCCAGTCTCCGTAACTGATGCCGGAAGTACCGTCCTCCGGAATCGGATTCCCGTTCTCATCCAGGATCTGCTCACCGTTTTCATCTGTCATATATGTCACATTCAGTGCCTTCTCCACCATATCATCCAGTGCAGACTTTCTGGCGGGAAGTCCATAGGAATATAGATCATCAAACGGCTGATTCAGGTAGTTCTCAATAAATGCCCATGCGCCGTCCTTGTTGGAGGATTTGGCGGTAATCGCATACAGCTCACTGGCCTGCATATAAGTACCGCTGCCACCGCCGGAGGTAGGATATCCGATATAGGTTACCGGCTCACCGAACATAGCTTCCTCCTCCTGAATACTGTTCAGCTGATAGATGCCTGTCATATTCAACAGTACTTCACCGGACTGGATCTTCGCCGGTGTAGATCTGTCATCATTCTGCCAATCATACTCTTCAGGGAAGGTATTGACAAATTCCAGTACTTTCTGGAAATCTTCCGAATCAAAGCTGCACTTTCCCGTCTCCCAGTCAATATAGCTGTCCAGATCATAGGCTAACAGTGTGTACAGCATACCGCTCTTGGTCATGCCCTCAAACAGGGAAGCACCTTCGTGCTGGCCTGCATAGGCTATAATATCGTCAATGGTCCAGCCCTTCTTATCACCTACTTCGGAGGTCTTGCCGACGATCGTGTTTAAGGTGAAGCTCTTCGGAATTCCCACCAGTTTTCCGTCAAAGGTATAACTGTCTACAATATTTTCAAAGAAATCGTCCTTGCTTAATACACTGCTCTTCTCCAGATAAGGTGTCATATCCTCGAATACACCCTTGGAAGCCAGTTCCTTGACATCCAGGTTGGACAGATCCAAGATATCCGGGCACCCGGCTCCGGAGGTAATATCATTGTTCATGGCTGTAATGCCATCCGCCCAGGAAGTTTCGGTCCAGTTATTATCATCGATATATGTTTTAATATTGACATGATATTCATTACTCTGCTTGTTGAAGGCTACGGCTGCTGCCTGAAGGCTCTGGGAGGTATACAGGGTTCCGATCGTGATCTGGGACTTCTGTGCCACCTCACTGGCCTTGGTTCTGGTCAGCTTCACCAGGTCAGTTTCCCCTGTGTTCCAGTCATTGACTACTGCCAGGATCTTACCATCTGCGGTGGCTGCGGCATAGGTAACATAACTGCCGTTAATATCACTGTCCAGCCAGCTCAGTATTTCGGTAGTCTTCTGGTCTGCGAGACTATAATCATACAGGGCAGTATCCGTATTCACCAGAAGATCATTTTCTATTCCGGCACACAAGCCTCCGTTGCCGTTCGTGTTCGGGAAGTTATCATATGTCTGTCCCAATGCTTTGCCGTCAAAGTCGATCTGGGATAGCTTCACGTTGCCGGATTGGTCATAATAAGCCAGGTATACCTTGCCGTCTTTTGCTTTTCCCATGCCCTGGATCCACTGGCTGTCCGTCTGCACAGCTCCCTGAAATTGTCCGTCACTGCCAAACAGCCGGATCAGTGAATCAGAGCTGATATAAAATCTGCCCTGGTCGTCCAGGCACATGCTGCCCACATAAGAATTGTTCTCATCCTGCTGCATGATGTCCGTGATATCCTGTGCCATCAGTTCCGTACCGGATGCATCGTACTTGTGCAATACCGTCGTCTGCTGTGTATAAGCGTCATCACCTTCTGTGGCATTCCACTCAAATTCCGCAGTATAAATATTACCTTCTGCGTCTGCCTGCATGGAATAGATCCCACCGCCGTCAGCATTAATGGTGATCGGCAGGTCCTCCCTGGAACCGTCTGTCAGCGAATAAGCTCCAAGCACGACCTTGCTCTCACCGGAAGCTTCATCCCATTGGTAATTTGTATAATACAGCTTATCTCCCTGTACTGTCATGTTACTGTAGCTGGAATTCGTATTATCATCCAACTCCAGGTATTCGGGAACATATACATATTCCTTCTGTTCTGTCTGTCCCACCTGATTCGATCCATCCTGCCTGCCGCAGGCTGCAAGCGACATTGCCATAACGGATGCCAGTGCGATCGCGGTTGCTTTTCTGCCCCTTAAATTTTTTCTCATATATTTCTCTCCTCTTAATTACAGGTAGCGCCTTACGCTCTTCCCCTGAAAGCAAGTTCTACGGAACATTCCATATTGCTTACTTATTTATGCATATTATACCCTATTTCTATCGTAAAAGCATCTTAAGAATTTATGAACTTAGATTACGATGTGTATAAAAAAAGTATAGGCCCAGAGGACCTATACCATCTTATGCATTTCTGCCTTTCTTCTGTGATGCCGGTACAGGCTTCCCAGTCTGTTGTAGAACCAGAAGGACTGTACCAGAATATTATTGGCTTTTCCGATTTTCTCCTTGGTAGTGCCGCGGTAATAGGAGCCTCCGCATTTGATCCCTTCTCCCAGCTTCACTGCCCGGATCAAATCGGATTCACAACTGATCTTCTCTGGTATATCGGTATACGCCATACCGATACAGTCCGTTTTGTGAGCATCGCTTCCACCGAAGGTTGGCAGTGCGTACATTTCCGCCAGTACCTTTGCGCAATGGTTGCTCTCTACACTCTCACAGGCATTGAAGCCTTCCAGAAAATCAAACTGATTCATCACCGCCATCTGATTCCGTTTCTTCAGGGTATTGGTGAAGCTTAAATTTTTCTCTCCGCAGGGATGTGCCGGCCCTAATATTCCACCGTTCTTATGCACGATATCGATCAGGATCTGCACCGGCAATCCACGAAGCTCCAGAATTTTCAGCTTAATGGTCTCCGGCATGATCACCAGAATATGTCCTGCATCAATGGTATCGTATTCAATCCCCTTCAGCACTACAAAATCTTTATATTTTTGATCCTTGATATTTCGTTTCCACGTACGATAGCCATTATAAGAATTATGATCGCTGACCAGCATACCGTTAAAACCCTTGCGGATCAATTCCGCAATAAAATCCTCAATAGGAACCTTTCCATCCATAGATCCTTCTTTTGTATGACAATGCATATCAAATTTCATCTGTTTTGTTCCTTCTTTCTCTTGTGGCTTACGTCTTTGATCCATGCCAAGTATAACAGATTTCCTCATATCATACAACGATTTTACGAAAAAATGTCTGTAAGTTTCTGACATTTTACACTGATTTTACCACTATTTCCGCTGTTTTTAGCATTACACCGGAAACGTAAAGCAGGCACCGGCCCTTTTATAGCCGATGCCTGCATATTTTTCTGCTATTCAGACAAATGTCTTATTTTACCACACGTACACGGAAGACGCCGTCAATCTTCTGCAAAGCCTCTACCAGATCCTGTGTTGCCGCATTTTCAATATCCAACATGGTATATGCCACTTCACCGCGGGATTTATTGGTCATATCGGAGATATTGATGTTCTTCTCACCGATCACTGCGGTAAACTGATTCAACATATTGGCAATATTTTTATGGAAAATTGCAATTCTTCCGGCCTGGCTGCATACGCCCATATCGCAGGCAGGATAATTTACGCTGTTGCGGATATTGCCGTTCTCCAGATAATCCATCAGTTCTTCCACAGCCATCTTCGCACAGTTATCCTCGGATTCCTCGGTGCTTGCGCCCAGATGAGGGATCACGATACAGCCGGGCTGTCCTGCTGTCGTAGGATTCGGGAAATCAGATACATAACGGGCTACCTTGCCACTCTTTAATGCCACCAGGACATCTGCCTCATTTGCCAGCAGATCTCTTGCAAAGTTTAACAGGACCACGCCATCTTTCATTTTGCTGATAGCTTCCTTGTTGATCATACCCTTTGTGGAATCCAGAAGCGGTACATGTATCGTAATGTAATCACAGTCTGCATAAATTTCTTCCACATTCGTCACATGCTTGACAGAACGGCTTAAGTTCCATGCAGCATTGACAGATACATAAGGATCATAGCCATAGACCTCCATACCGAGGCTTACTGCTGTATTGGCCACCTTAACGCCGATAGCGCCCAGACCGATGACACCTAACTTTTTGCCCATTACTTCCGTACCGGCGAATTTCTTCTTTTCTTTTTCTGCAGATTTGGCAATATCCGCATTATCCCTGGATGCCTTGACCCATTCGATACCGCCTACCACATCACGGGCAGCTAACAGCATACCAGCGATCACCAGTTCCTTTACGCCATTGGCGTTGGCACCGGGAGTATTGAATACTACGATACCCTTTTCCGCACATTTATCCAGAGGAATGTTGTTGACTCCGGCACCGGCTCTCGCTACTGCCAGCAGATTTTCCGGCAGCTCCAGCTCATGCATGGAAGCACTGCGGACCAGAACGCCCTCTGCGTCATTCATATTATCGATTACTTTATAGTCTGCTGTCAGACGATCCAGTCCCACTTTGGAAATGGGATTCAGGCAATTGATCTGAAACATTTTTCTCCCCCTTAAGCGTTCTCCGCTTCAAACTTCTTCATGAACTCTACCAGCTTCTCCACACCTTCGATGGGCATCGCATTGTAGATACTTGCTCTCATGCCGCCTACGGTTCTGTGACCCTTCAGGTTCTCGAAACCGGCTTCTTTTGCTTCTTTTACGAACTTGGCATCCAACTCTTCATTACCGGTAATGAATGGAACATTCATCAGGGATCTGTCTTCCTTGCGGACGGTTCCCTTGAACAGCTTACTTTCATCCAGGTAGTCATACAGGATCTTCGCCTTTTTCTCATTGCGCTCCTTCATTGCTTCCAGACCGCCCATCTTCTTCAGCCATTTGAAAACTTTACCGCAGATATAAATGCCATATGCCGGTGGTGTATTATAAAGAGAACCTGCATCTGCATGTGTCTTATACTGAAGCATCGTCGGAGTTCCCGGAAGAACATCTTCTGTGATCAGATCTTCACGGATGATCACGATCACCACGCCTGCTGGTCCGATATTTTTCTGTACTCCACCATAGATCACACCATACTTTGTCACATCTACCGGCTCAGACAGAAAACAGGAGGATACATCTGCCACAAGTGTCTTTCCTTTTGTATTCGGAAGTTCTTTAAATTTTGTTCCGTAAATCGTATTGTTCTCACAGATATATACATAATCAGCATTTTCAGAGATCGGAAGATCAGAACAATCCGGAATATAAGAGAACGTCTTATCTTCAGATGAAGCAACTACATTCACCTTTCCATATTTTGCAGCTTCTTTTGCTGCTTTCTTTGCCCACTGACCTGTCACGATATAGTCAGCTTCTTTCTTCTTCATCAGGTTCATCGGAATCATTGCAAACTGCTGGGATGCTCCGCCCTGAAGGAATAACACCTTATAGTTATCTGGAATATTCATCAGATCTCTTAAATCCTGCTCTGCTGCTGTAATGATTTCTTCAAATGCCTTGGAACGGTGACTCATCTCCATAACAGACATTCCTGTTCCATTATAATCCAGCATTTCTGCTGCGGCTTCTTTGAGTACTTCCTCAGGCAGGACAGCCGGTCCAGCCGAAAAATTATACACTCTGCTCATTTTTTCTACCTCCTGTTATTCGTGTATATGCAAAAAGAGGACAAAGCCTCTTTCTGTCTCATAAATTAACGATTCTTTTCTTTCAGATCCTGCTCATCAAACGCTTCGCTGATCGCAGCCCCCGGTGCTACCATCGGCCATACTTTATCATCACAGTCGATCATACAGTCGATCAGAACCGGACGTCCCGATGCCAGTGCCTTTGCGAATGCTTCTCTGAACTCTTCCTGCGTTGTGGCACGCATTCCTTCTGCTCCCATCGCTTCTGCCAGTTTAACATAATCTACAGCATCTCTCAAGACTGTTGCGGAATATCTTTCATCGTAGAACAGATCCTGCCACTGGCGTACCATACCAAGTACATGGTTATTGATCACTACTTCAATGACCGGAACTTCATGACGTACCGCTGTCGCAAGCTCATTCATATTCATGCGGAAACAGCCGTCTCCCGCCACATTGATCACCGTCTTATCCGGGCATCCTGTCTTTGCACCGATGGCTGCTCCCAGTCCATATCCCATCGTTCCAAGTCCGCCGGATGTCAGAAGTGTTCTCGGCTTTGTATATTTGAAATACTGTGCCGCCCACATCTGATGCTGTCCGACCTCTGTTGTGATAATGGCATCTCCTTTGGTCTGACGGTAGATTTCTTCTACAACAAATGGTCCCGTCAGGACACCTTCATGATATTTCAGTGGATACTTTTCCTTATAATCCTGTATCTTTTTCATCCATTCTGCATGATCCTGCTGAGGCAGAACTTCATTTAATTTCCTGAGAACTGCCTTGATATCACCGACAACACCCTGGTCAATGATAATATTCTTATTCATCTCCGCAGGATCGATATCAATCTGAAGAATTTTTGCATTCTTTGCAAATGTCGCCGTATTTCCGGTGACACGATCACTGAATCTTGCACCTACTACCACTAACAGGTCGCACTCGCTGACTCCATAATTGGATGCCTTCGTTCCGTGCATTCCCAGCATTCCTGTATATCTTGGATCGGTTCCCGGAAATGCTCCTTTTCCCATCAGTGAATCCGTAACCGGTGCATCCGTCTTCTCAACAAACTCTTTCAGTTCTTTACTTGCTCCGGAGAGAATCGCTCCGCCACCCACAAAAATAAATGGCTTTTCAGATGCCTGGATCATTTCTGCTGCCGCAGCAACCTCTTTTTCATCTATATGCGTAAATTCACGATTATAAACTCCCGGATTTTCTTTTTCATATTCTGCCTTCTTCGCAGTTACATCCTTCGGAATATCGATCAGAACCGGACCCGGTCTTCCCATCTTCGCAATACGGAATGCCTTACGGATCGTATCTGCAAGCTGGTTTACATCTTTAACGATAAAGCTGTACTTCGTGATCGGCATTGTCACTCCGGCGATATCAATCTCCTGAAAGCTGTCCTTTCCAAGAAGCGGTACTCCTACATTACAGGTGATTGCGACAACCGGAATCGAATCCATATAAGCTGTGGCAATTCCCGTCACAAGGTTAGTTGCTCCCGGACCGCTGGTTGCCAGACATACGCCTACTTTTCCTGTTGCTCTCGCATATCCGTCTGCTGCATGGGCTGCTCCCTGTTCATGGGAGGTCAGGATATGTCTGATCTCATCACGATGCTTGTATAATTCATCATATACATTCAGGATTGCTCCGCCCGGGTATCCAAATACAGTATCCACGCCCTGTTCTTTCAGGCATTCTATTACTATCTCTGCTCCATTTAACTGCATGGTGCTTTCCTCCTGGTACTTTCTTTATTTTGCTTTCGGTACTTCCAGGATCGCGCCACGGTTTCCGGATGTTACCATAGCAGCGTATCTTGCCAGATATCCGGTTGTCACCTTCGGCTCTCTTGGCTGCCATTTTTCTCTTCTGGCCTGCATCTCTTCATCTGAAACCTTGATCTCCAGTTTCAGCTCCGGAATATTGATACTGATGATATCGCCTTCCTCAACCAGTGCGATCGGACCGCCTACTGCTGCCTCCGGTGATACGTGTCCGATAGAAGCACCTCTGGATGCTCCGCTGAATCTTCCATCTGT
>ERZ791607.2104-NODE-2104-length-12028-cov-2.839389_pt1 | contig 12028 bp, 9 predicted proteins | sample MGYA00509964_ERZ791607 | MGnify/ENA primary metagenome ERZ791607 (study PRJEB30046, sample SAMN00791907) | human gut metagenome | study: EMG produced TPA metagenomics assembly of the A metagenome-wide association study of gut microbiota in type 2...
AATATGGATTTTTGATGAGCTTAAAATTTTTAATAAAAAAGAGTTGAAATATTAATTTGAAAATCTTCAAGTATATATTTCAACTCTTTTTATTTATTCTTCTGTAATATTATCTAAAATTTGTAGAATTTCTTGTCCGTAATTATTTCCAGGAACTGCCCAACGACCATTTAAACCAGGCCATGTATCAATTGTTGATGTAGAATAAACGGCACGAACTAAGGAATAACGTGGGTCTACTACATCTTCGCGAGGAGGTCTAACGGAAGCATAAGCCAATAAATGTTGAATATGAGCTCTAACACCAATACGAGCTGTTTCAAAATAAGCACCTTTTACAGTAGCACTTGTTGTACCTAGACCGCAATAATTATTTTGGTCAGGTGTTACAGTACCACCATATCTAAAAAATCCTGTTTCTTTTAAAGCTTGAGCAAAAGCTGCATCAGGACGAATTCCTTCTTTACCAGCTTCTTCATAATAATAATCAACTAATTCTTCAGCAGAAACTGTAATTTTAGGATTTGGGTTATTTTTGAGCAAGTAATTTACGCATTGTTCACGAGTTGCAATAGCTGAACCTATGATAGAAGAACTGCCATAATTTACTACTTTATCTTGTTCTTTTTTATCAGAGTCGCCTTTTAAAATAGCAGCGATTTTTTCTGATACAGAGTGATTAGATGTTTCTTTTTTATCAAAAGTATTATCATCATTATCAGTTTTTAAAGCAATAACAGCACTTGTTTCGCGTTGTTGATGTTGACTTAAGCCCTTTAAAGTATAATTATTTTGCATAGGAGTCATACTAGCTTGACTAGGAAAACCAATACTGATACAAGCTGCGACAATTAAAGAACTACCAAGAATTTTATATTTGCGAAAAAACATAGAAGATAAAGGACCTCCTTAAGTATCAAATTTTTAATTGCTTAAGACTACAAATTGGATAATAAACAAAAGCATAAATACATAAAGTAGAGGGTGAACTTGTTTAATTTTTCCAGAGAATATTTTTATTAAGCAATAAGAGATAATACCGATACCAACAGCATCAGTGATACTGTAAGATAATGGCATCATTAGAAAAATCAAGAAAGCAGGAAAAGCTTCTTGCATATCATCCCAATTTATACGAGATAAACTGCTCATCATATAAAAACCAACAATAATTAATGCTGGTGCAGTAACTGCTGGAACAGTGGATAAAACTTTAGCAATTGGAGCTGTAAAAAGCATTAAGAGGAATAATAAAGCAATGATGACGTTTACAAAACCAGTACGACCACCACTAGCTACACCAGAACCAGATTCAACATAAGCAGATGTTGGGCTTGTACCAAAAATAGAACCAACAAGGCTAGCGATAGAATCTGCTAAAAGAGCGCTTTTTACATTAGGAAAAGTATCATTTTTCATCAATCCTGCTTGTTTGGCAATACCAAGCATAGTACCAGTAGTGTCAAATAAAGTAACAATGAAAAATGTAAAAATTATAGTGTAAAGATTATGAGAAATAGCTCCCATGATATCCATTTGCATAAATGTATTACCGAGTTCAGGTGTACTGAAAATAGTATCAGGTAAGCTGATATAACCAAAAAGGAAAGATAATATAGAGGTAATAATCATGCCTAAAAACAAAGCACCACGTACATTATTTACCACTAAAATAATGCTTATAAATAAACCGATAAGTGACATATAAGTTACAGGGTCAGTAAAATTACCAAGAGTAACTAGGGTAGCTGGAGAAGCTACAATAATATGAGCACTTTGAAGACCGACAAAACTGATAAATAAACCGATACCAGCACTGATACCTTTTTTCATTGAAGCTGGTATAGCGTTGATGACAGCTTGACGAAATGATGTCAATGAAAGGATTAAAAAGATTAAAGCGGAAATAAATACAGCGCCTAAAGCTTCTTGCCAAGGAATTCCCATAGAAATTACTACAACAAAACTAAAATAAGCATTCATTGCAAGTCCAGGAGCAATCGCTATAGGGTAATTAGCAAAAATTCCCATGAATAAGCAACCGACAATAGTTGCAATTATTGTGGCAAAAAATACACCATTAAAATCCATACCTGTCTGGCTTAGAACACTAGGATTTAAGATGATGATATATGCCATAGTTAAAAAGGTAGTAAAACCAGCAAGGGTTTCAGTAAAATAAGAAGTTTTTCGTTCTTCAAATTTAAAATATTCTTTTATTGACATGACAAAACCTTTCTGAGATTTATTTTGTATACTATCATATAATACCATAATTGTGAAAAAATTTTTAGTATAAATTTAATAATAATAGTTATTATCTTTAAATTGAATATTAAATATGATATCATTATATAGTTAGATAGTTATTTGTATATTGAAGAAAGGAGAAATATAGTGAAAAGATATCTTTTTATTTTAGTATTAAGCTTAATGACTGTTATTAGTTTTCCAATAAATAATTCTTTTGCGGCGACAGAACCGTTATCTGAAGAAGTTTTTCAGTGGGTACAGGCAACACCTCGTTCAAGTTATTATTTTAATAAAGATGCTATGACCTATGAAATTGGAGCAGATGGCTATGCCGACACGAATATTTTAATTGTACCAACAGTAAGACTTTTTGATAATATGCAAATTCAAGATGTGATAATGAAAAGACAATGGAGAAATTTAAGCACATATAGATTTGATGAATTATCTGGTGTAGCAGAATATTTGCGAATAAATATAAAAGATAAAACAGTAGAATATACAGAATGTGTATATTTAGACCAAGGATATAACTCTTTGTATGTTAATTATGAAAGACCAACTCAAAATATGAATACAATGAGTGTAAAAGATGTAGATTATAATTTTTATCAAGCTATATTAGATTATGAAAAAGAACATAGAAAAGAGCTTTTAACAAAAATTATTGATCAGGTGAAACCTGAAGATTTAAAAGCTGCAGGAATAACTTTAACTAAAGAGCAAAAAAAGAATATGAAAGAAAATAAAAAGCAGAGAAGATAATACGCTATTTGGCAGTGGAGAGGTGTAAACTTTGTATTCTAGGAGTTGGAAAAAACTAGTTTTAGGAATTTGTTTAGTTGTTTGTTTAGTAAATATTTTTAATGTAGAAAAAGTATTTGCTAAAGATGAGAAAAAAGTAATTTTGTATGTGCCTCAAGATGATAGACCGATATCTTCCGATCAAACAGCACAAGTAATCCGTTCTATGGGTTATACTGTAGAGATGCCACCAAAAGATTTATTAGGTGATAGAGATAAAGCTGGCAGACCAGAAGAAATTAATCGTTGGTTAGTGGAAAATGGTGGTAAAGATAAAGTAGCAGTAATATCTTCTGATGCTATGATTTATGGAAGCTTAGTAGCTTCAAGAAAACATCATATACCAAAAGATTTATTGTTAAGACGTGTAAAAAATATAGAAAAGTTGCATGATACGCACCCTAAGATGCCTATATATGTATTTTCTTCTATTATGAGAACGCCAAAAGATGGAGCTTCTTCAGGAACAGAAGAGCCAGAATACTATGTAAAATATGGACAAGCTATAGCTAATTATACAAAAATTGATAATGCTGATACTTCAGGATTAAATGAAAGTTATCAAGTAGCCCTAAGAGAGGGTGTGCCAGAGGCAGCTTTAAAAGATTGGCTTTCCCGTCGCAGAACAAATGTGGAAGTCAATAAACAATTGATAAATTTAGTTAAAAATAATGATGTAGTGTATATGGCAACAGGAAAAGATGATAATTCTAAATTATCACAGACTCATAGAGAAAGTAATGAGTTGAGAGAATATGCAAATAGTTTAGGATTAAAAAATAATCGTTTCCAAGTTTTGACTGGTTTAGATGAAGTTGGGCTTTTAGTTTTGACTAGAGCTGTTAATGAATTAGAAAATTATAAGCCATATGTATATATAAAATATGCTTCTGGTTATGGCGGAGCAACAGTACCAACATATTCAGATGAGTCTATAGATAATACACTTACAAGTCAAATAACAGCTATCGGTGGTATTAGAACATATGATTTGAAAAAAGCTGATTTAGTAATGTTTATAAATACTAATCGCAGTGGCTGGACATATGATGCTAATACTCCAGTAAATACGCTTCAACCAAGATATAATACAATGGATTTTGTTGAAGATATAGAAAGCTTTGTCAATGCAGGCTATCATGTGGCTGTAGGTGATATTGCTTTTGCTAATGGAGCAGACAATGCTTTGATGAAACAATTACAAGATAGAGATTTATTAGATAAATTATATGGATATGCTGGTTGGAATACAGCGACTAATAGCACTGGTTTTGCATTAGGCATGGGAATTGTAGGCAATCAGATAAGCCAAGATAAACGCAATGAATTATTATTGACTAGATATCTAGATGATTGGGTATATCAAGCAAATGTTCGTCAAAGTGTAAACTCTTATTTAAATTTATTGCCAGGTAGTGGTGATTATTTAACTATAGGAGATACAAAAAGACCATATATTGAAGAATATGGTACAAAATTAATGCGTTCTTTTGTAAGTGATAATTTAAATTTATTTAATGAAGCAGTAAATGTTTCGATAACAATGCCATGGAATAGAATTTTTGAAGCTAATTTCGATGTTTCTGGTAATAAATTAAATGAAACAGTATTGAAAAAGCATTTAAAATATTAAATTAAAAAGCCTGCATATTATTTTGCAGGCTTTTCTAGTATAATTGAAATTATGATATAATTTATTATGATTAAGATATTTATAATTAATGAGGTGATAAAGTGCAGTTTAAATATTTAAAACAACTATTATGTCTTTTTTTGATGATGATAGTAGTTTATGTACCGAATGTTGTTTTTGCTAGTTTAAATAAAACTATTATTTTTGTACCCCATGATAATAGACCGATTTCTTTTAAGCAGACAGCAGATAATATTCGTGATTTAGGATATGAAGTATTGACACCACCAGAAGAACTCTTAGGTAATAGAGAAAATCCTTATGCAAAACCAGAGGAGTTATCTAAATGGGTGATAGAAAATGCAAAAAAAGCTGATGCAGCAGTAATATCTTCAGATTCTATGGTTTATGGTAGTCTTGTTGCTTCAAGAAAACATAATTTAAGTGAAGATGTTGTTTTAGCTAGAGTGCATAATTTTGAAAAAATACATCAAGCAAATCCAAATATGAAATTATATGTATTTGGCTCAATTATGAGAACACCTCAAACAAGTGAAGCGTCAGGTAGTGAAGATGCAAATTATTATGCTCAATATGGTACAGATATTGCGCGTTATACTGCATTGAATGATAAATTAGAACAAGATGGACTAACACATAAAGAAAGAAAACAGTTAAAACAATATGAACAAAAAATACCAAAAGCAGCTCTAGATGATTGGCTTTCTCGTAGACAAGGTAATTTTTTAGTAAGTAAGAATTTAATTGATTTAGCTAGAAATGATGTAATCACTTATTTAGCATTAGGTTGTGATGATAATGCGAAATATTCACAGACAAATAAAGAACGCCGTGCGCTTGACAATTATGGCAGTGATTTAGGTGAGTTGAAATATCAATCAGTAGCTGGAATTGATGAAATTGGTTATGTTTTATTGACTAGAGCAGTGAATAATTTACAAGGTGATATTCCATTTGTAAGTGTTCATTATGCTAAAGGTACAGGAGAAAATACGATACCAGCATATTCTAATGAACCAATTAAAAATTCTATAGCGACTCATATCAAAATGGCTGGCGGTATGAAAGTCAATAGCGATAAAAGAGCAGATTTGGTATTCATGGTTAATACTAATTTTGACGGTACAACAGGTGCAGCTAATGATTTAAATAATGTATATATACCAAATGAAAATATCATAGATTTTGTCAATATGGTCGATGAAGCTGTACAGGCTAATAAAAAAGTAGGTATTGGCGATATCACATTTGGTAATGGCTCTGATAATGCTTTAATGTTTAGTTTATATGGTAAGAATTTATTAGATAAATTAAATGCTTATTCAGGTTGGAATACACCTACAAATAGTACAGGTTATGCTTTGGCTATGGGCATGGGAGCAAATTATACAGATAGAGTGGGCATTTTAAAAATGCTTGAAGTCCGCTATTTAGATGATTGGCTCTATCAAGCAAATATTAGACAAGCTGTAGCGAATAGATTAAATTCCATGCCTGGTGAAGGCGATTATGGTAATACAAAAACTAGAACTTTACCAGCAGAAAAATTAGCTACAGAAGCTTTACAGAAAATGATAGCTGATTATGGCTTAGAAAAATTTGAAGGTCAATCCTATGTGGCTGATGCGCAAATAAGATTTCCATGGCAACGTATGTTTGAAGCAGATATAATTTTCCCTGAAGAAAAAGTATCTGTAGAAGAAAAAATAGAAAAATAAATTATAGTTCACATAAAGCTCTATATTAAGTATAATAATTAATATTTAATATAGAGTTTTTATTTTATAGATGATATTTTGATTTAATTTATAAGTTTATTTTTATTAAGGAGAATTTTAAATGTTTACACGAATTTTATCGTTTATCAGTTCAAGTAGAAGAGATATTTTAATTTTATTTACAGCTTTATTTAATAGAAATACACCTAAGATGATAAAGACAATGACCATTGTAGCGTTTTTATATCTTATAAGTCCTATTGATTTTTTACCAGATATGATACCGGGACTGGGATTATTAGATGATGCAGTAGTTGTGCCGGGAATTTTATATGCAATGCTTCAGATGTTACCTACTTCTGTTAGAGCAAAATCAGAAGCACAAGCAGATTATTTAGGGCCGAAAATGCCTTGGCTTTTAGCTATTTGTGGAATTTTTCTCATAGCATGGACTATATTTGTTTTTGTAGCGATTTATAATTTTATTTTTAATTAATTCAAGTAATTTAGGAGATGAAATTATGCGTTTATATATAGCTGAAAAACCAAGTATGGGAGCAGAGATTGCAAAATGTTTGACAGGTCCTGTGCAAAGAAAAGATGGATATTTAATAACTAAAGATGGAATTGTAACATGGGCTTTTGGTCATATTTTGCGTCAAGCTGAGCCAGAAGAATACAATGCTAAATATAAAAATTGGAAAGCTGAAGATTTACCGATTATACCAAAACAGTGGAAAATGATTATAGATGAGTCTTGCAAAAAGCAATTTGGTATTATTAAAAATCTTATTGATAAAGCTGATGAAATAGTTCATGCGGGCGACCCTGATAGAGAAGGGCAATTATTGATTGATGAAGTTCTAGATTATTTAAATTGTCAAAAACCTGTAAAGCGAATTTTATTAAATGCCTTAGACGAGGAAAGTATAAAAAAAGCTAATAAAGATTTGCGAGATAATCGAGATTTTTTGAATTTAAAAAAATCTGCTTTAGCTAGAGCAAGAGCAGATTGGCTTATCGGTATGAATTTGTCTAGGGCATATACTTTGGCAGCAAGAAGAGCAGGGAAAAAAGGTGTATTTGCTGTAGGTAGGGTAAAAACACCGACACTTGCTTTAGTTGTCCGCAGAGAACGCGAATTAAAAGATTTTAAACCAGTGGATTATTTCACGATAAAAGCGATATTTGCTCATCAAAATGGTGAATTTAGTGCCACATGGAAGCCTAAAGATACACAGGCGGGACTAGATTTTGAAAATCGTTTAATTGATGAAAATATAGCTAAAGCTTTAATCGGTAAATTTGCTCAAAAAACAGAAGCAGGAAAAATAATAGCTTATCAAAAAGCACAGAAGAAAGAAGCACAAAGACTGCCATTTTCTTTATCTAGTTTGCAAGTTTTGGCAGGTAAAAAATATGGATATGACCCGCAATTAGTATTAGATACTGCACAAAAATTATATGAGAAAAAATTGACGACATATCCACGTTCTGATTGTGAATATTTACCACAAAGCCAATTTAGTGATGCTAAGATTATTTTGCAGAATTTAGATAATATCAATGAAAAGCAGTTGGCTAATTGGGCAAAAAAATGTGATTTAAAAACGAAAAGTAGAGCATGGAATGATAAAAAAATTACAGCTCATCATGCGATTATTCCAACAAAAGTAAAAGTCAATTTAATGAGTTTGACTACAGAAGAAAGAAATATTTACTTTTTAATAGCTCAAGCATATATAGCACAATTTTATCCAGTTCATATTTATGACCAGACTAAAATCAGCATAGAATATATGCAAGAATTGTTTGTAACAAGTGGCAGAGTCGTAAAACAGATGGGCTGGAAAGAATTATATGTGCAAAATAATAAAGAAAAATCTTTAAATGAAGACGATAAAAAAGAAGATAATGAAGAAAAAGAAGAACAAAATTCATTGCCACTTATGAAAAAAGGTGATGAAGTAGAATATGTAAAAGGCGAATATGATAAAAAATTTACAAAACCACCAACTCGCTTTACAAGTTCGACACTGCTTGCAGGTATGAAAGATATTCATAAATATGTAAAAGATGTAGAAGTTAAGAAAAAATTAAAAGATATTTATGGTATTGGCACAGAAGCGACAAGAGCAACTATTATCGAAGATTTAGTAAAGAGAAATTTTTTACAACTTGAAGGTAAAAAGAAATATTTAGTGCCAACACAGTCGGCATATATTTTAATTGATGCACTGCCAGATGAAATGACATATCCAGACTCTACAGCTGTTTGGGAAGATTATCTTCATTCTTTATCTGAAGGTCAAGGGACAATTGAAGAATTTTTAGCTAAACAGGCAGAATTTACGCAGAATTTATGTATTAAAGCAACGAAGACAGTTTTGGTACAAGAGCATGAATATAAATGCCCTAGATGTAATCAAGGTATTTTAGTAAAACGCAAAGGTAAAAATGGTGAGTTTTGGGGCTGTTCTAACTTTCCTAATTGTCGTATGACTTGTAATGATGTAGATGGCAAGCCAGATATAGAAAAAACAAAATTTAATTTCAATAATTATCGACAAATGAGTTATAATAATAGTGATAAAAATTATATAAAATCTGGGCAAAATGAGATATTTCAGCAAGATAATCAATTGATTTCAGCTTGGGATTTAATCGCTAGAGAAAATACGAAAAAGATGAATTTTGCTCCTAAAGAAAAATTTTCAGCAATGCCTATAGAGAAAAATAAAAATACTAAAGCTACATCAAAATATTTATGTACGCGTTGTAAAGAAGGCAATTTACGTAGAATTCGCGGTAAAAATGGTTGGTTTTGGGCATGCTCAAATTATCCTCATTGTACAGCTACTTATGATGATAATAATGGAATTCCTGTGATATAGAAAGCTCAAAATACGTTGAACTAGTATATGAATTTTTAAATCTATTTAAAGAATTTTTATTAACTATACTAAAATGTAAATTAAAAGTAAATACAACGTAAAAATATTCAGATAAAGAAAAAGTTGAAAAATAACTTATGATTTTATATAATTATACTAGATTTAAATTTATACAATATAGGAGGTGAATTACCTGTTTCAATGTTAGTATAAATAGTTGATACAGGTAATTAATTATTGGAGCTAATTGAAGTTCTGTTGAAATTAATTTTAGTAGTATTTTTAGTGTTTATGAATGGTTTTTTCGTAGCGGCGGAATTTGCCCTTGTAAAAATTCGTTCCTCTCGTTTGGAAACGCTTTTACAAGAAGGTAATACACGAGCTAAATATGCCAAAAAGCTCACAGACCATTTAGATGCATCTTTATCAGTAACACAGTTAGGGATAACACTTGCATCCCTTGGTTTAGGTTGGGTTGGTGAGCCAGCTGTTGCAGCTTTATTAGTACCGGTTGTGCAGTTCTTTGGCTTTGGTGAAGATTTTGCTCATTCTATAGCACTTGTGGTAGGTTTCTCTCTTATTACAGCAATGCATATCATTTTAGGTGAATTAGCACCAAAATCTATGGCTATTCAAAAAGCAGAAACTGTAACACTTAATATTTCTATACCAATGCTTATTTTCCACAAGATTATGTGGCCGGCTGTATGGATTTTAAACCATGTAGCTAACTGGGTAATAATTCGCCTTGGTTTTGAAGTGGCAAGTGAAGGTGAAGAAGCTCATAGTGAAGAAGAAATTCGCTTGTTGATGGAAGAAAGTCATAAACATGGATATATTGATAAAACAGAATTGACTTTTGTAGATAATGTATTTGATTTATCTAATCTTACAGTTAGAGAGATTATGATCCCTCGAACAGATATGATTTGTTTGTATTTAGAAGACTCTTTTGATGAAAATGTAAAAAAAGCGTTGACTGAACAGATGACAAGATATCCTGTTTGTATTGAAGATAAAGATAATATAGTAGGATTTTTGCATATAAAAGATTTATTAAATCCATTATATGCGCGCAAAAATATTGATATTAGGTCATTATTAAGAGAAGTTACTGTCGTACCAGAATCTATGCCAGTGCGTAATTTGTTAAAACTTATGCAAGGAAAACGTTTACAATTAGCTATTGTTGTAGATGAATATGGCGGTACAGCTGGTATGGTTACATTAGAAGACATTGTTGAGGAAATTGTTGGTGAAATTCAAGATGAATTTGATGAAGAAAGACCAACAGTAGAAAAACGTACAGAGAAATTATATTCCCTTGATGCGAAAATGTTACTTGACGATGTAAATGAAATGTTTGGCACTAATATTGAAGAAGAAAATATAGATACTATCGGTGGTTGGCTTTCTACACAGGTAGATACTCCTCCACGTGTAGGTCAAAAAGCTAACTTCGGCGATGATGAATTCTTTGTCGAAGAAGTAGATAGAGTTCGTATTACGCGCGTATTAGTAAAATTAAATCATACTGTAGATGGAAATACAGATATTTAAAAAGTTGCGAATATGTTTATATTTTAGTATAAGCATTTCTATATAGTTAATAATATGCATTATATTGTATATCAAAGAAGAAAAGGGGTAATTTGATATGTTAAAATCTATTGCAATCATGACTAGTGGTGGAGATAGCCCAGGAATGAATGCTGCAGCTCGTGCGGTAGTTCGTACAGCTCTTTATGAAGGAGTAAAAGTATTTGGTATCTATGATGGATACAAAGGTATGCTTGAAGATCGTATCGTAGAATTAAATTCTCAAAGCGTTAGTGATATTATCCAACGTGGTGGTACTTTCTTAGGTACAGCTCGTTGCCCAGAATTCAAACAAGAAGAAACTCGTAAAGAAGCTCTTAAAATTCTTCAAAGCCATGGCATTGAAGGTTTAGTTATTATCGGTGGTGATGGTAGCTTAACTGGTGGTTCTTTATTAAGCGATTTAGGTATGCCAATCGTTGGTCTTCCTGGTACTATCGATAATGATGTTTGGGGCTCTGATTATACTATCGGTGCTGATACTGCATTAAACACTATCTTAGATGCAATCAATAAACTTCGTGATACAGCATCTGCTCATCGTCGTATCATTGTTCTTGAAGTTATGGGTCGTAAATGTGGCTGGCTTGCTATGATGGCAGGTATCGCTGGTGGTGCAGAATATGTTCTCGTTCCAGAAGTTAAATATGACCTTAACAAAATTTGTGATGAACTCAAAACATCTTATGACAATGGTCGCCGTTATAGCATCGTTGTTGTTGCTGAAGGTGTAGGCAGTGCTGTAGATATCGGTAAAGAAATCGGTGAAAAAACTGGTATCGATACTCGTGTAACTGTATTAGGTCACGTTCAACGTGGTGGTTCTCCAACAGCTGAAGACCGTGTAAAAGCTAGTATGTTAGGTGAAAAAGCTGCTTTAGCACTTCTCAATGGTCAGTCTAATATCGTATTTGGTATCAACGAAGGTAAAGTTGTAGCTATTGACCTTCATGATTCTGTAAATAACAACAAAACATTAGACCCAGAACTAGTACGCTTAGCACGTGTATTATCTAAATAATAATTTAGGCTAAAAATAAAAGCATTAAAGTTTGATATGCACCCAAAATATTGGACATATTAATTAAGCTACTAATTGAGACTTA
>ERZ791607.2105-NODE-2105-length-12023-cov-2.903158_pt1 | contig 12023 bp, 7 predicted proteins | sample MGYA00509964_ERZ791607 | MGnify/ENA primary metagenome ERZ791607 (study PRJEB30046, sample SAMN00791907) | human gut metagenome | study: EMG produced TPA metagenomics assembly of the A metagenome-wide association study of gut microbiota in type 2...
ATTAGCACCCTCACCCGTGCTTTCATATTCTGCATAAAAAGCTGTCTTTTCCGCTTCTTTATTTCCCCAGTTATTCCAGCCGGCAGGAGAGATATGTTTGCCCAGATTGCAACGGATAAACACAGCCTGCGCATACGGACGCCAGGGACGTGAAAGAGCGACATCCCGTACACCGTCATCCGCAGTCAGGCGACAATCATAAAATACGTAACCATACTTCTGTCCCTGATCCGTAGAAGGTGCAGTGACATACCCACCGCTCTTACTATGGATATGGCAACGATTGAAGACAGCCGTAGACCAGCCGAATATGAAGTCGACCGTACCTTCTATATAGCAATCTTCATAGTACTGGCGACAACCTTTTCCATAGGTATAGAGCGTATCTTGGAAACCAAGGAAACGACAGTTTTTGAAAAAAGCACGATCAGCACTTACAAAACAGGCTACAGCCTGTCCTACCGGCCCCGAGGAATTCTCAAACGTAATATTCTCGGCATAAAAGTCCGGAGCATAAATATAGCAGGAAGAAGAACCGGAAGTTCCTTTTTCTCCACCAAAGCAATTCTTCTTCTGCGCATAATCATCATACGAAAGTATAGCACCCTCCTGACCTATCAAGGAAATATTAATTTTGCTTTCGGGTACTACAATTTTCTCTTTATACACACCTTTACGCACCAATATCGTAGTACGGATATTCTTGCGGAAATCGGGAACAGCATCAATGGCTTCCTGTACAGTGAAAAAGTCTCCGCTACCATCCTGTGCTACTACGAAATCATAATGACGTACATACTTAGCCAATTCCGGTACTTCCTTAGCAATGGCATCCATAGCCAGACCGGCTACAATGCGACCACCGTGTACATTCAAGTGGGTATTATCTTCACGTCCTTTAGGTATAGCGGCAACCTGATTGGCAGGTACCCACATGAACAGCTTTTTAGAGTCTACCGGTCCCATGCCTTCTACCAGGTCGTGCGTAATCTTATTCATATCCACAAATGCAACACCCAGTTCTTTCGCTACATTTCGCGGAGAGTCCAGATAGGCTCCGTGCGTATCAATCAACTTGTCACCTTCAGCAACAGCCGGCTGTTCCGAAGCTTCCCGCTTTGCATCCGGATTCACACCCTTCTGTATATCATCCTGACTAATAGCTTGAGCAACTGCATTCCCATCCGCTGCGCCGAAGTTTCGGCGCACAATGGAGTTAAACAAAACAGGAATACCACCTTTGGCACGGGTTTCGTTTACAAAACGTTTCAGGTTCTCATCAAAAGTACTTCCCGGAGCTGTATACCGCTTTGGGTCGGACTTCTCATCATTGTGACCGAATTGGATAAATACATAATCACCTTTCTTCACTTGTGAGATTACCTTCTCCCAGCGCCCTTCATCAATAAAGCTCTTGGAACTCCGCCCGTTTACGGCATGATTATCCACACGTATTTCCTCGGAGAGATAACCGGGCAACATTTGCCCCCACCCCCGTTCCGGATTTTCACCCATCAATGACTTATTAGCCATAGTGGAGTCTCCGATCATAAAAATCGTAATCACTGGTTTGTCAGCCTTAAAAGCAGAAAGCAGAAAAAACAACCCCAGTAATAATGTCAACTTATGTTTCATAGTTCATTATATATAAATAGTATTCTTAGTTTCCGGCTGCAATATTACCTAAAAACAGAGGGTTTTAAGGGTAAAAAAAGTCGCAATCGGTAGAAAAATTAATATTAATCGTATATTTGCCGGTAAAATAATCAATCTGACTGGCAAAATGGAAAAGACAAGAAGCAACACCTTCATTCTTGAAAAAGAAATAGTATGGGAACCTGCAGGTGAAGGAGTGGTACGCCAAATCATGGGTTACGATGGACAAGTGATGCTTGTAAAAGTGAAATTCGAGCAAGGAGCTGTCGGTACACCACATACTCACTATCATACACAAACCACTTATGTGGCAAGCGGTAAATTTGAATTTACCGTAAATGGTGAAAAACAAATTGTAGAAACCGGAGACGGTGTTTACATCGAACCGGATGCAGTACATGGCTGTGTATGCCTTGAGGCTGGTATCCTGATAGACTGTTTCAGCCCCATGAGAGCAGATTTTCTAAAGCGCTAAATCCTGTCTGCAAGAAATTAACTTCTTGCGAACAAAAAGTTAACTTCCTGTCGACAAGGAATTAAGTTCTTGCAGGCAGGAAGTTAAGTTGTTATTTTGCAGGTTTCCAATCACTACACATTTTATAGATGTAACTCAGATCATCATATCGTGCAGCTTCCTTTTTCGTCAATTGTTTCGCCCACTTCACACGATCGGCTACCGGAGCACCTTCTCCCGTACTTCCATATTCAGCATAACGGGCGGTCTTCTCATTTTCTACATTTCCCCAGTTATGCCAACCTTCGGGACGGATATGTTTGCCCATTTCGCAATTGATAAATACGGTAGCGGCATACGGACGCCAGGGACGTCCCAGATATACCTTATCCACACCGGGGTCGGCAGTCAGCCGGCAGTTCTTGAAAACATATCCCACCGCAATATCTTTAGGCGTAGAAGCTGCCGTTACGTATGAATTGGTTTTACTCCGTATCTCACAGTTCTCAAACAATGCGGTAGAAGGACCAAATATAAAATCGGTAGTGCCATCAATATAGCAATCTACAAAATAGAGCCGTGTACCGGCAGCACCTGTATAAATAGTATCCTGATTACCCAAAATACGGCAGTTTATGAATACCAGTTTATCACCTTCCGTATGGAGTGCCACGGCTTGTCCCAGCCTGGCGGCATTATTTTCTATAGTCAGATTCCTGAAAGTTATGCTATTCCCCTCCACTTTCAGTGTGTAAGTGCGAAAAGTACCCATTTTATTAATATTGGCGTGATCATCATACGTGATAATCGTGTTTTCCACACTTTCACCAATGAATTCCACATTCTGCAACCAGGAAGGGATAACCACTTTTTCTTTATAAGTACCATTCTTTACCAGTACCGTCACTTTATAATCCATAAAAGCCCGAATACCTTCCATAGCTTCCGTCAAGGTGCGATAGTCTCCCGAGCCATCGCGAGATACAACAATCGTATCCTTCCATTGCGTCTGTGCCGACAATGGGATGATCCCTACCAAGAGAAAAACTATACCGCATAAATAATAAGCCAGTCGTTTCATTGTCCTATTTTTGATTAACGATTTCTTTTACTTGCTGCAAACGTTCCCATTCCAAACTTGCCATGATAAATGGACCTACTGCTTTGGGATCATTGCTACGGATTGTCTCATTTATATAATAGGTGTAATCGCCCATACGGTAATTCTTACCGCCTAATCCGGCAACTGCACAAGCTTTCGTAATAGTTACCACACCATCTTTATCTACTTCGATGAAGTTATCGAGAATGCCCTGGTAGCCTTTGAGAGCTACTTTTAGATATGACTTATCAATATATCCTTTACGAACCGCCTTAAACAAAGCATAAACAAACATAGTAGAACAAGAAGACTCCAAATAGTTTCCCTTCTCACCGCTTTTATCCAGTACCTGATACCACAGTCCTGTCTTCGGATCCTGTATACGCTTCACCTGTGCAGCAATATTGTTCAAGATAACCAGCATGGAATCACGACCAGCTTCATGTTTCGGAATAAAATCCAACGCATCTACAAATGCCATTGCATACCAGCCCATAGCACGTCCCCAGCTATGTTGAGACTGTCCGGTGACAGGATCTGCCCAACGTTCCTTGCGACTGACGTCACAGGCATGACGGTAAAGACCGTTCTTGGGGTCATAAGTATGGCGGGCTACTGTAATAAACTGATTGACAATATCCTGATAATCCTGTACACGGTTGTTACGAAAAGCATATTCGGCATAGAAAGGTGCTCCCATATAAATGCCATCCAGCCACATCTGATTGGGATAAACTTTCTTATGCCAGAAACCTCCATCCTCATTGCGTGGATGGGTATCGAGCTGGCTACGCAACAGGTCTATAGCTTTCTTATATTTCTCATCTTTCGTCTGTTCATAAATACGAAACAGGAATTTACCAGAGTTCAGACGGTCAATGTTATATTCATGCAATTTATAAGTCTCGATGCTTCCATCATTGTGTATCATTGTGTCTGCGTAAGCCAACGCATAGTCGAATATCTTTTTATCTCCATAAGTATCATACACATCCAACATAGCCTGCAATTCCAGTCCATGACAATAGTCCCATTTCAATTTGGGTTGGAAATCCAACTGCCAGGATTCTGGGCAACGAATCATCTCTGACTCTACCATACGCACCGACCAGGGTTGCTTATCACTAACTTTCTGGGCGGACAACTGGGTAGAGCAAATTAGCGCTCCCATTACAAAAGTTTTACAAAGTAGATTATTCATCATTCTATTCTTGTTTTTAGGTATATAGATTATATTAAGTAATGTGACAAAGATAGCGGTTCTCACCTAAAACGTTGTGTACTTTTCGACCGAAATGGTGCATTATTTATTTTCGTCCTCTACAATCTTATTTTTTCGTGTACGAGAACGAGCAATTTCGTGCGCGATAACGAGTTTTTTTGCCATTTATTTGCATTTCGAACAAAAATTGCAGGAAATTAGACGAAAAAAGTATTGATATACATCAAATAATGTGTATTTTTGGCCCCAGAAATAAGAATTAATAATTTTAAATCAACGTATCATGAGTTTAAATCAAAATGCAGTGGGAAAGATGACCAACTACAGGTGGACCATCTGTGCCATGTTATTTTTTGCGACAACAGTAAACTACCTTGACCGCCAAGTGCTGTCATTGACGTGGGATGAATTTATCAAACCCGAATTCCATTGGGACGAATCACACTATGGAACAATCACTTCTGTTTTCTCTATTGTTTATGCAGTCTGCATGTTGTTTGCAGGTCGCTTCATCGACTGGATGGGAACTAAGAAAGGATTTCTTTGGGCTATCGGTGTATGGTCGGCAGGTGCCTGTCTCCACGCTTTCTGTGGTATCGTAACCGAGCACTTCGTAGGTCTGCACAGTGCAGCCGAATTAATGGGTGCTACCGGTGATGTTGTGGTAACCATTGCTACAATTAGTATGTACTGCTTCCTTGCAGCCCGTTGCGTATTGGCACTCGGTGAGGCCGGTAACTTCCCTGCGGCTATCAAAGTAACTGCCGAGTATTTCCCTAAGAAAGACCGTGCGTATGCTACTTCAATCTTTAATGCCGGTGCTTCTATCGGTGCTTTGGTTGCTCCGTTGACTATTCCTTTGCTGGCTAAAGCATGGGGTTGGGAAATGGCTTTCATCGTAATTGGTGGTCTCGCCTTTATCTGGATGGGCTTCTGGGTATTCATGTACTCTAAACCTTCAGAAAGCAAACACGTAAACAAAGCCGAACTGGAATATATCGAACAGGACAAGCATGAAGAAGGTGCTGCTCCGGTAGTAGAAGAAAAAGACGAAAAGAAGATGAAATTCTGGCAATGCTTCAGCTATAAACAAACCTGGGCATTCGCTTTCGGTAAATTTATGACTGACGGTGTATGGTGGTTCTTCCTATTCTGGACTCCTTCCTATCTGAATACTCAATTTGGCATCAAAACTTCCGAGGGATTGGGTATTGCACTGATCTTTACCCTATATGCCATTACGATGCTTTCAATCTATGGTGGTAAATTACCTACTATCATCATCAACAGAACCGGTTTGAACCCGTATGCAGCACGTATGCGTGCTATGTTGATTTTCGCATTCTTCCCGCTGGTAGTACTGTTGGCACAACCTCTGGGCACTATCTCTCCATGGTTGCCGGTTATCATGATCGGTATCGGTGGTGCAGCTCACCAATCCTGGTCTGCTAATATCTTCTCTACTGTAAGTGATATGTTCCCAAGAGCAGCTATTGCAAGTATCACGGGTATTGGTGGTATGGCCGGTGGTTTCGGTTCAATGATTCTGCAGAAAGTAGCAGGTAATCTCTTCGTATATTCATCAGGAAGTACAATAGTAGATGGAAAAGAAGTAGAAATGACTCATGATTTGCTGGAACAAGGTGCACAGTTTGTACGTCCTGCCATGGAATTTATGGGCTTCTCCGGTAAACCTGCAGGATACTTCATTATTTTCTGTGTATGTGCGGTGGCTTACCTGATCGGTTGGATTGTAATGAAGGCTTTGGTACCTAAATACAAACCTATCGTACTGGAATAATAATATTATAAGTTTATAATAGAATAAACAATGAAAAAGGTGCTCAGCGATGGGCACCTTTTTTAGTATAATATAAAAAGTATGGGCACAAAAAAAGCCCCTTCTCACGAAGCGACTCTCTTCTGCACTCTCCCGCCAAAACTACACAAACCTCAGTGCCCACTTTAGCAAATTACACCTCCAAACGGTTCACGAGAAATACAGGAGCGCAAAACTTTAAGATGAAAAAAAGGGAAGTCTCACGACTTCCACAATTCTTCTAACCTTAAATCTAAATCTCTATGAAAAAAACGTTCGGCAAATATAGGGGTTTATTCCATTCAGAGATATTAATAAAAGATATAAAGAATTGAGGAACATTTAAGATTTACTAAATGGAATTGGTAAAGCTTTATAAAACCGTATCGAGCAGATCGGCGTAGATAGGATTTTGTCGTAACAAGTGAGGCACCCCTGTCATAAATAGCTGCTTGCGGGCACGAGTGAGCGCAACGTTTAGTTTCCGGTCAATCCAGACTCCTTTTTCTTCCGTAAGATTGGCAAGAAATTTCAGTTGATAAGTGCGGTTTACACAGAAAGAATAAATAATCACATCCCTCTCACTCCCCTGGAAACGTTCTACGGTGTCCACCAGAATATCATTCAAAACAGGAATTCCCAAAGCAGCTATTTCTCTCTTTATAAGGGCTATCTGGCTACGATAAGGAGTGATAACGCCTAAAGTCAAAGCAGAATTAAACCCAGAATTGCTTGCTTCATACTGTCGGTAAACGGAAGCGGCCAACCGCGCTGTAAGTCGTGCTTCGAAATGATTAATCTTCGCTGATTGTGAAGGAGTCTCCGGCACCGAGGGAAGAAAAGCTACCCGATGCACTAATATATCAGCAAATTCATCACTCTCCAGCCCCGGAGCAAGTACAAGTTTACCTTGCTGGTGCGGCAAACCGACAGCTTCCAGTAATCCGCCGTAAAAAGCACGATTAGGGAACTGAGCTACTTCCACATTCATACGTCCCTGCCGGCAAAGCATATCGTAAAAACGCTGAGTAGTTGGTGACGAGTGATCGGCAGAGACTGTACGATAGAGACGTTCGAACAGAGAATCTTTCAAGTTATACAAACCGATACTCTGCAAACATTCTTCACATACTTCAGATTGCGATTCGGATTGAAGAACAACGGCAGGCAATTGCTTATGATCACCGATAAGAATAAACTTGCCGATGGCATTGTTGCCAGCCACATCTCTTGCACAAAGAAGCCCTAACAATTGTGGTTCCAATATCTGGGTAGCCTCATCCACAATAGCCACATCAAAAGTCTTCAGACGAAACATATCCGTTTTAGATGAGAAGGTAGCAACAGTACCAACGAAAACACGACAACCTTCTATGCATGCGTGTACTTCACGACGTGTAGAACAGGCTTCCAGCACATTCTCTATTAATCGGGAACGGAAAGGAGGATCGCAAGAGAGCTCACTTCCGATACGAATAAAATCAATCTCAGGCGTTATTACAGAAAGGGTTTTGCAGATCTCATCCACTGCACGATTTGTATATGAAAGTAACAATATCTGTTTCCCTTCACGATAGAAAGCTTCTACCATACCACGCAAAGCACGGGAAGTCTTTCCGGTGCCCGGAGGACCTATCAAAAGAAAATAATCCCTGGCTGCTTGTGCCTTCAGGGTAATGCGGGAAAAATCATTGGAAGCGGCTGCAATACGGGCATCAAAAGAAGTATCAAATTCCGGTTCACGCTGAGACAGCAATAAGTCCCGGCGATCCTTGTTAGCGGAAAGGAAAGCGGAAAGTCCCAGATACATGCTGCGGAAAGAAGTATCCATATAATCATGCTCTATGGCATAGTGACTCTCCAGAGGAAGCACAGAAGCATTTTGCTGCGAAGCACGAAGACGTATACGGATATCCCGGTCGGTGATTCGCTCTATATTCCCTTTGAATACCATCTTATTGGTTACATTGTCCGTATCTTGATTGCGTTGATAGAGGACAATGGCATCACCCTCACGGAAATTCGGTAAAACTTGCAGAGATAAATCATTAACCGGACGTGCCAATACAAGATATGCCTTATGTATATCTGCCGCATGATTCTCTGTGATCGTCAGATCATATAGTATCTCCCCCGCCTCACGCTTTTCTTCAAGTGTGGAAAGCCACAAAGCAGCAGCTCCTGCACGCCCTTCATAATCAATATCACCTGATTTTGAAGTGTACAATTCCTTGGTTATAAAATTGTAGAGTGTATAGAAGTAACATTGTTCCAATGCAGTAAGCATCCGGATACGTTGTGCCACTGCATCGATGGACGGATAAAGATAGCGTTTCCATAACGTGTTATTCAGATGACGCTCATTCAGTGTCTCTGGATTGATAGCTTTCAGGCATTCCGCTGTATAATGAGGACTGTTACGTAATTGCATGCCATATTCATTCGCCACAATCCGGTTGCGAACATCCATCACACGCCGTACCATCGCCCACGATGGACGGGCAGGATATAGCAACGGGTAACGTGTATACAGCAAATATGCCTTTACTCTGCGGTGGTCCATTTCCATAGAATATTCCAGTACTGCCTGATACAATAACATCTGTACCTTATTATTCTCTTTCGGTTCCACCTTGCCCCGGATAGAATACTCATCGGCTTTGCCCGACTTCATTTCTATAAAGGAAGACATATCGCGCTGCATATAGTCCAGACGTCCTTGCAACCCCAGTGCTTCACATATATAGGTAGGTTCCAATACTGCATCTGTTTTATCCAGTTCATAACCGGGAGTCCGGAAAGTTTCAGTCACCGTTTGACGGATATGTTCGAAGTGTCGTTTACAATCGGCAAAGAATTCCTTTTCTTTCTCCTTGTCCAGCAAATCGGCACATGCAGCCAACTCTATGGAATAAGTGCGGAAAGCCTTTTTCATGCAGGATAAATAGTCCGGCTCCTCTTTCGCATAGATCCATTCGTCCAGGAAAAGATTGGCAATATTACCGAGCAAAAGAGGACGTGTATTATCGGGAGATTGCAAACGTGCCAGCAGATAATTGGCCGGATGATGCCCGTAATCTTTAAAACACTCTGCCAGAGCACTGATATCCAACAGATAATCCGGTTCTAAAATAATAAAAGAGGGTGTCAATACACCTGCCTCATCTACAGCTACATCCAATAGATTGACCTGCGCATGGCGCCATAACAATTGACAGGTTTCTGCAAATTCCTCATTCACCTGCGGTACATTATATCGCACCCGTAACGGTTCATCAGCAACGACATCTACAGGTAATACATATAAATACGTATCATCGGCATATTGAAAACAAACACGCATCCGGCGTACCCGTTCTTTAGCAAGTGGAGAAACGATATAAGTAGCATCCGCACGGGGAAGCAAGCGGTAAAGTTCCGCCGGTATCTCCTCTCCCGTAAGCTTCTTCACAAAGAAAGTCAATGTCTTGATGTCTCTCAACAGATTCTCCCGTGAGGGTTCAGCCAAACGGTTCAGAACAGCATTGGAGGTCAGGCGAAAAGTATGTAAGCGATTTTGTTCCACAACAGACAGTCCGGCTTTCGAGGCTACAAAGCTGATACGTGCAGACAAGTCAGTCATTTGCAGACTACCGTCCGGCATCTGTGTACGACAAAGACGTTCCAGAAATTCACGAAGTTGACGGTAAGCCGTTGTTAATGGAATATTTTCATCCCGGCAGACAGTAAGTAAGAAGTGATAGTATTCCCGTACCTCTTCCTGCATTATTCCTCCTTATCTTCATCCGCCTCGTCCGTGTCAGTTTTCTTATCCTTAATCATCAGGATACTCAACTCATAGAGCAGATAAAGCGGAATGGAAACCACTGTCAGAGTGAAAGGGTCGCCGGTTGGCGTAATAATAGCTGCGACTATCACAATAATCACCAGTGCATGACGACGGTATTTGCGCAGGAAAGATTTGTGCACCAATCCTAAAAGTGAAAGTAACCAGGTCACCAACGGCAATTCAAAAGCCAGTCCCATACAGAGCACCAGCATCATGAAGTTATCTATGTAAGAATTTAAAGAAATCTGATTCTCGATGGCTGCACTCAGTTCGTAGGTTGAGAGAAAGCGCAACGTCAATGGATAGACCATAAAATACCCCAACAGTACACCGAGGAAAAACATCACCGTACCAATGCATAAAGCTTTCTTCACCCCACGACGCTCGTTAGGGTAAAGAGCAGGACTGATAAACCTCCAGATTTCGAAAAAGATATAAGGCGTAGCCGTCACCACCGACATCCAGAATGCGGTGGACATATGAACAAAGAACGGAGCCGCCAGATTTATATTGATCAGTTTGACGTGAAACTGCTGCGTAAAGAATTCATCGTTAAGATTGAATGTTTTTCCTACGTATCGCAGCACGTCGTAAAAGATGAAATCATTGTGGCAGGGTGCCAACACCACATTATCAAATAACCACGGCATTGCAATAAAATAACCGACTGCAAATACAAACCACACGCCGAGAACGCGAAACAGTACCCGACGCAGTTCGTCCAAATGATCCCAAAAGGTTAGTTCTTTATCTGCCATACTAGTGAAATAGTTACAAGCCACGAACTACAAGTACCTTCGGCATGATAGCGCAGGTACTTGTAGCTCGTAGCTTGTAACCCGTAGCTTATTATTTTTTAGAAGCCGGCTCTTCTATATCCTCCTTTGCCTTATTTATTTCTTCTTTCGCCTCATTCACACCGTCCTTGAAGCTCTTCACGCCTTTACCTAATCCCTTCATCAATTCAGGTATCTTCTTACCACCAAACAACAACAGGATAAGCAAAGCGATAATGACCCATTCGGAACCGCTGGGCAGAAAGCCTAATAAAAGTAAGTTTGTCATATCCGTAGTCTTTTAAATTTGTTGCAAATATAATAGTTTCACTGCAGATTACACACTTTTACACGGATTAAAACGAAAAGAATAAGGGTAAAACCGAATCTCAGTCCTGATAGTAAACCCTCTTCACCCGTGTAGAAACGCTTGTCAATACTTCGTAAGGAATGGTTTCAAGTACATCGGAAAGCACCGTAATGGGCAGATGATCGCCAAATATCTCTACGATATCCCCCTCTTTACATTCAATATCCGTAACGTCTATCATGCAGACATCCATGCAGATATTACCGACATAAGGTGCACGTTGCCCATTCACCAAACAATATGCATGACCATTGCCTAAGTGACGATTTAGTCCGTCGGCATATCCGATAGGCAGTGCAGCAATACGTGAATCACGTGTCAGATGCCCTTTGCGACTATATCCAACCGTATCTTCTTCGGGTACCTCCCGTATTTGCAGGATGGTAGTTTTCAGTGTACTTACATTATTTATAATAGTATTATCGATCGGACTGATACCATACAAACCGATGCCCAGACGTACCATATCGAACTGTGCTCCAAGGAAACGCTCAATACCTGCCGAGTTGCAGATGTGACGGAGTATCTTATGCGGAAATGCTGCTTGCAACTGCATAGAGGCTGCTTCAAACATCTCTATCTGTCCACGCGTAAATGCATCAAACTGAGATGCATCACTGCCTACAAGGTGAGAGAATACAGACCGTGCAATGACAGCATTCTGGCTCTTCAACCGTTCTATAAGTCGTGGCATATCCTCGGGAGCAAAGCCCAGACGGTGCATACCCGTATCCAGTTTTACGTGAATGGGGAAGTTGGTGATTCCTTCTTTCTCCGCAGCTTTGATAAGTGCGT
>ERZ791607.2113-NODE-2113-length-11984-cov-3.102272_pt1 | contig 11984 bp, 9 predicted proteins | sample MGYA00509964_ERZ791607 | MGnify/ENA primary metagenome ERZ791607 (study PRJEB30046, sample SAMN00791907) | human gut metagenome | study: EMG produced TPA metagenomics assembly of the A metagenome-wide association study of gut microbiota in type 2...
TAATAAAAAAATTCTAAAAAAAATACCTGATATTTACAAGGAAAAAAATAAGGGTTCAATACGTCAATTTGCTAAATATTTCCCTGAATGTATTGAATTACAAATTTTAGAAAGGAGGATAAATAATGATGATAATTAAAGAAAATGATGTATGTAAAGATATTAAACTAATTAATTGCTTTAGTTCTAAAGATGCTAGAGGTGAATTTACAAAGATATTTAATTATGAAGATTATAAGAAAAATAATATGAACATTTTTGTTAAGGAAACTTATTATTCAAGGTCAATGAAAGATGTAATAAGAGGGATGCATTTTCAATTACCGCCATATGATCATGAAAAATTAGTTCATGTTGTAAATGGTTCAATAGAGGATGTGCTCTTGGATTTAAGAAAAGATAGTCCTACATATGGAAATATTTTCACATATATATTAAAAGATGTAGATAATGCAGCATTATATGTTCCCAAAGGGTTTGCGCATGGATTTAAATGCTTAGAGGATAATACATTAATGTTATATCAGGTAACAAGCATATATGATAAAAAACATGATGCAGGAATAGCTTATGATTCTATTGGATATGATTGGAAAATAGATAAACCTATAGTATCTAATAGAGATTTAGGATTTATCAAGTTTAATGAATTCGAGAGTCCATTTTAAACAGTGGGAGGTAAATAATATGAGAGTATTTATTGTTACCGGTGCAACAGGTTTTTTGGGTAAATCATTTGTAGATTGGCTGTTATTAAATGGAGAGAGAGTTATTGTAATTGTAAGAGATAAATATAATGCTATTGATATATGGGGCAATAAAGTTAAAATAATTGAAAGGGATTTAGCAGATATTGGTAGCATTACAAAAAAGCAAATTGGAAATGAAATTAATGAGAAAATACTTGTTCATTTTGCTTGGGAAGGAACAAGTGGAGATAAAAGAGCATTAGAAATGACACAATTAAATAATGTACGAATGTCGAGTGAATTGATACGAAAGGCTAAAGATTTAGGATGCAAACGGTTTATAAATGCAGGTTCTATTATGGAGTATGAGGCAATGAAGACTATTGCTACTGATAATGAAAGACCATCGCGTAATATGATGTATTCAATTGCTAAATTAACAGCTGATTTTATGATGAAGACAATAGCCGCAGATATTGGGATAGATTATGTAAATGTAATTATATCCAATATTTATGGACCGGGAGAGACTTCAAGAAGATTTTTAAATAATGTAGTTCGCTCTTTAGTTAAAGATGAACCATTAAAGCTGACAGAAGGATTGCAATTATACGATTTTATTTATTCAGATGATGCTATGAGGATGATAAAGGCTGTTGCTGAAATAGGGGAACCTTTTCAGTCCTATTATGTTGGAAATTCAACCCAAAGAATGTTAAGAGAGTACGTTATTGAGGCAAAACAGATTACTGAAAGTAAATCAGAACTTTTATTTGGAGAAGTTGAATTTAAAGGACAGGCATTAGATTATAAAGAATTCGATTGTAAAAAAATGGAAAAAATGGGAATAGTACCAGAAGTTTCATTCTCTGAAGGAATTAAAAGAACAATGAAATGGATTAAATTAGAACAATTGTTAAGAACAATTGCTGCTAATTATAATGTTAAAGAAATGAGAACACCAATTTTTGAACATGCTGAATTATTTAACAGAGCTGTGGGGGATACAAGTGATGTCGTTTCTAAAGAAATGTATACTTTCCAAGATAAAAAAGGAAGATATATTTCCCTTAGACCAGAAGGAACTTCTGGTATTGCAAGAGCTTATGTAGAAAATAAAATGTATGGTTTACCAGAAAAACTACAAAAAGTTTATTATATGGGACCAATGTTTAGATATGAAAGACCTCAAAATGGTCGACAAAGACAATTCCACCAATTTGGGGTAGAAATGTTAGGTGTTGAATCACCTTATGTAGATGTTGAATGTATGCTTATGGCAGTGACTGTTGTTGAAGCATTAGGACTTCAAAATGTCACACTTCATATCAACTCTTTAGGTGATAATGAATCAAGAGATGCTTATCGTGAAGCTTTAAAAGATCATTTTAGGGATCATTTAGATGAATTATGTGGAGATTGTAAAGCACGTTTTGAAAAGAATCCTTTACGTATTTTAGATTGCAAAGTGGATGCGAAACATCCAGCTATGAAAACAGCACCGAAAACAATTGATTATTTAAGCGAAAGTGCTAAAAATCATTTTGATAAAGTATGTTCTTTATTAGATGATTTAGAAATTGATTATGTTATTGATACAAACTTAGTTAGAGGATTGGATTATTATTCTCATACAGTTTTTGAAATTATTTCTGATGATCCAAAATTAGGTGCGGGAGCTACTGTTGGTGGTGGCGGACGCTACAATGGTTTAATTGAAGAAATTGGTGGACCAGCAACACCAGGTGTTGGTTTTGCCTTTGGTATGGAAAGACTTCTTCTTGCTTTAGATGATGAAGAAGATGAAGACGAAGGTGGTTTAGATTGTTATATTATGCCTTTAGGCGAAGAAGCAAAAGATCTTGCTATGCAAATTATTGCGATGTTAAGAGCAAATGGCTTTACATGTGAAATGGATCATGTATCTCGTGGCTTAAAAGGACAATTTAAATCAGCAGATCGTTTTAATGCACATTTCTCTATTATTTTAGGGGAAGAAGAAGTAAAAAATGAAGTGGTTAATATTAAATGTAATCATGATAAAGAACAAGAAGTTGTGCCATTAGAAAATATTTTGGCACATATTGAAAATCATTTAAGTGGGGGACATGAACATGAATAGAACACATAATAACGGTGAACTTCGTTTAGAAAATGTTGGACAAACAGTTGAACTAAAAGGATGGGTTGCTAAAAAGAGAAATTTAGGAGCTCTTGTATTTATTGATTTAAGAGACCGTTATGGAATTACACAAATTATTATCAATGAAGAAATGGAAAACATTTCAAAAGATATTAAAAATGAATATATTTTATATGTTAAAGGAACTGTTGTAGAACGTTCTAGCAAAAATCCAAATATGCCTACAGGGGATATTGAAGTCGATGCATCAGAAATCAAAATCATCAATACAGCCAATACGACACCAATTATTGTTGCAGATGATACAGATGCTTTAGAAGAAACAAGAATGCAATATCGTTATCTTGATTTAAGAAGACCTGTTATGCAAAATAAAATTCTAACAAGACATAAAATCACAAGAAGTATTAGAGAATACTTAGATAGTCATGATTTTGTGGATATTGAAACACCTTATTTAAACAGATCAACTCCTGAAGGAGCAAGAGATTTCTTAGTACCTTCACGTGTACATCATGGTGATTTCTATGCCTTACCACAATCACCTCAATTATTTAAACAATTATTAATGGTTGCTGGTTTTGAAAAATATTACCAAATTGCTCGTTGTTTCAGAGATGAAGATTTAAGAGCGGATCGTCAACCAGAATTTACTCAAGTCGATGTTGAAATGTCATTTATGACAACAGATGAAATCATCGAAGTTGGTGAAAATATGGTAGCTAAAGTCATTAAAGATGTAAAAGGTGTTGATGTTAAGTTACCACTTCCACGTATGACTTGGCATGAAGCGATGGAAACTTATGGTATTGATAAACCAGATATCCGTTTTGATATGAAACTTGTTAATTTAAATGAAGTTGTTAAAGATGTTGATTTTATGGTATTTAAATCAGCTTTAGAAAATAATGGATATGTTAAAGGTATCAATGTTAAAAATCATGCAAGTGATTATTCAAGAAAGAAAATTGATCAATTAATTGAACTTGCAAAAACTTATAAAGCAAAAGGTCTTGCTTGGTTAAAAGTAAATAATGGTGTAGGTGAAGGACCAATTGCTAAATTCTTTAGCGAAGAACAAATGCAAAGATTAATTGAAGCAATGAATGGTGAAGATAACGACTTATTATTATTTGTATCGGATACAAAATATATGGTTGTTTGTGATGCTTTAGCTGCTTTACGTAATCATTTAGGAAAAGAATTGAATTTATATGATCCAAAAGAATTAGGATTATTATGGGTTGTTGATTTTCCAATGTTTGAATATGATGATGAAACTCAAAGATATTATGCAATGCATCACCCATTTACAAGACCTAAAGAATCAGATTTAGATAAAATAGATACAGATCCAGCAAATTGTCTTGCTGATGCCTATGATATTGTCTTAAATGGTTTTGAGCTTGGTGGAGGTTCTCAACGTATTTACGAACAAGACTTACAACAAAGAGCTTTCAAAGCTTTAAGTTTAACAGATGAACAAGTAAGAAATAAATTTGGTTGGTTTGTTGATGCATTAAAATATGGGACACCACCACATGGAGGATTTGCTTTAGGATTAGATCGTCTTGCCATGTTACTTACTGAAAGTGATTCTATTAGAGACGTTATTGCTTTCCCTAAAAATGCTAGTGCAACATGTCCAATGTCTAAAGCACCAAACAGTGTAGAAGAAGATCAATTAAAAGAATTAGGTATTGGAGTTTTAAAAGATGAATAACGATCGTATACAAGAAATACTTGATTTAATGGAAGAAGCAAGATTGGATTACTTTTTAATAAGTGATCCTCAATCAATTGCTTATTGTACAGGATACTATAATGATCCGCATGAAAGAATGTTTGTTTTTATGATTTCAAAACATGGGAATCATACCTTGTTCATGAATGATTTATTCTATTTAGAGCATGATTTAGATGTTAACATTGTTTGGCATAAAGATGGACAAGATGCTATTCAAACAATTGTTGATGAAATGCATTTTCCAGGAAGAATTGGAATTGATAAAAATTGGGCCTCACATTTCTTGTTAGATCTTATGAAAAAACTCCCAGATGCAAAATATATCAATGCTTCACCATGTGTTGATCTCGTTCGCATGAAAAAAGATTTACAAGAACAAGTTTTAATGATTGAATCAAGTAAAATCAATGATGCTGTTATGGAAGAAATCATTCCATTCATTCAAGAAGGTGTGACAGAAAAACAACTTGCTAAAAAATTAGATGAATTATTTTTCAATCATCATTCTACTTGTTATGGTGCGATTGTTGCATTTGGTAAAAACGCTGCTGATCCACATCATGAAAATGATGATACACCACTTAGAAAAGGTGATTGTGTACTGATTGACATGGGATGTGTTTATAAAGGGTATTGTTCTGATATGACACGTACATTCTTTTATGAAGGTATTTTGGAAGAAGAAATTAAAGTTTATGAAATTGTAAAAAAAGCAAATGAAGCTGCAGAAGCAATGATCAAACCAGGAGTTAAATTATCAGATATTGATAAGTGTGCAAGAAAAGTCATCAGTGATGAAGGCTATGGAAAATATTTTACACATCGTTTAGGACATTTTATTGGTCGAGATGTTCATGAATATGGAGATGTCTCTTCGGTAAATGAAATGGAAGTTGAGGAAGGAATGATTTTTTCAATTGAACCAGGTATTTATTTAGAAGGAAATTTCGGAGTACGTGTAGAAGATCTAGTTATGGTGACAAAAGATAGATGTCAGGTTTTAAATTCATTTACAAAAGATATTTATATTATTTAAAAACGAGCTTGTGCTCGTTTTTTTGTATAAAAAAGAAAAAAATGAGTAAACTTTTAAAGTGAAAAAATATTTTTAAAACCTCTTTAAATAGACAAATTTTGTCAACAAGAAATTATATAATAATACGCATCTACTCCTTTTTTTATACGGTAGTCTTTGCAATTCTTATTGTTGTAATACTTACAGTTATCGTATTTGGAAATAAACTGTATTATTATATCAGACAGCATTTTCCATTTACTGAAAAGCCTCTTGCTTCTATTATAAATGTAAGAGCTGTCATAAGCTTTTTGGTCTTATTTTTGTTTTTCTGGTTGTTGTATGTAATACTTCCAAACCGCAAAGCAACATTTACGCACCAGCTTCCCGGAGCACTTGTGGCAAGTGCCGGCTGGCTTATCTTTTCATACATCTATTCTTTTTATGTAAACAACATCAATAATTACTCAAAATTTTATGGACCAATGACTACTATGGCTCTGCTTATGTTGTGGTTGTATGCCTGTATGTATATACTTTTTCTTGGAGGTATGTTAAATCATCTGCTCGAAAAAAAAATACCGGCAAAAGCAAAAAAGCTGACAAACAGTTCAAAAATATAATTAAAATCATATAAAAAACATAAGGCAGACCGTAAAGTCTGCCTTATAATTTTTATGCAATATTTCAAATACTACTATCAATAACCTTTCAACGCTGTCACTTTAACTCCTGAAAAATAATGATTTAATATCTGTCTGTAGTTAAAGCCCTGCTTTGCCATGTTGCCGGCTCCACTCTGACTCATACCTGTTCCATGTCCGAAACCTCCTCCGGTTATCTTAAATCCGCCTGATACTGCATCTATGTAAAATGCTGCACTTGGAAGCATAAAATAACCTGCCATGTCTGTACCATATCTTCGCTTTATCGTCTCACTTACGGGAGCAAGCACTTTTCTTATGTTATACTGGTTACATACTTTATAAGTGTTTTTGTTTCCTCTTATTATAATCTCTGATGCCATCCCGCTTTTTTCACGCTTTGTTATCTCAATACTCTTTATCTTTCCCGTAACAAAACCTGACCTTGATTTGTATTTTCCATTTTTCAGCTTAGTGAGGACATTTGCATTATTTGACACATAACATGAACTCAAAGCTGAATCTATACGGCTTCTTAAGCTTTTTTCCTTAATCTTTACGGACCAGCGGTACCATTCTTCTTTACTGTCATATGTTGTGCAACTCTCATTATTTATAAAGTTTCTGAAAATCTGCTCATTTGACAGATTATATCCTTTTATTCCTGTTTTTCTTCTGGATCTTGCCGTAATCTGAAACCGGCTGTCAAGATATGATATTTTTGACGGTGTATTCCACACATCCTGACCGTCAGCCGTATAACCCCACGATGTTGAAAAATAGTAAGCAGTTACGACTTTCCCTGATTTTTTCATAACTCTCTCAAATGTCCCGTCAACAGCTTTTCTCGACCTTTTGTCCTCAGGAATGTTGTTATATACCTGACAGGCAACACTATCATCAACATCTGCACCATACTCAGCATATTTTCCGGATTTCATCTGATTGTATGCATAACTTCTCGCACATACTGCCTGTGTTTTAAGTGCCTCCATAGGATTTGAGGTTGACATCTCACTTGGAAGTACCGCATAAAGATACTGCTCTATAGGAAGTGTATTTGTAAGCAGAAGCCCTTTTGATTTATATTTTATTGTCATAGTTCCACGATACTCAGGGTGTATATTCTGCCTTTTTATATTAAGCACTTTTATCTTTGCACCATTGTAAGAACCTGCAACTATCTTTTTCCCTTTTAATTTTTTGTCACTTGCATTAAATACTGCCTTTTTTCCAGCCGCATAACTCTTTGTCTTATTATTTACCTTTACATAAAAACTGCTTGAAGATGTAAGCTTTATCTTTTTGTGAAACATATCAGAAAAATTACTATTTGTAATAAGCACCCTTAAAGGTTTACTGCTTTCAGGATGTGCAGCTATGTGTTCCACCCTCCTTTTCTTATGTTTTTTTCTTTTATTTTTAGCAGTATTATTTTTTTTAACAGTTTTTGTGTTCTTTGTTTTTGAACTTTTATTATCGTTACTATCAGCTTTGCTGCCATCTTTTTCACGGTTTATTGTATTTTGTGTCTGTGTTTTTACACTCTTCTTTTTACCGCCAAAATATCCCTCAATATAAGCCTGTAACACTATACATATAAAAACCATGATGCTTATCACAGCTATTATGATAAGCACCTGCTTTTTATTATTTAATTTTCCTTTATTGTTCTTTTTCATCTTTTCCATTCCCGCCTTATTAATTCTAAAAACTATAATCACCGGTACACCTGACATTCATTGTCAGATATACCGATAAAAAATGACTATTTTGCTGATGTTGCCGTCGGTGCTGCAGTTGCCTCAGCCTTTAATTCCTTTTTGGTAGTTTCAAAATCAGATGTAAATGCAGACTCTACCATGTACACTTTCTTTGTATCATTGTCAATGTAAGCGTATCGTCCTTCACCTGCAACCGACTCGTCTCCTGCCGTCAATGTCTTTTTATTGCCGTCTTTATCTGTAATATCGACCTGTAAAGCAGGTTCTTTAAGTCCGTACTGTGACAAATCGGTGCAATCTGATGTAACCTCACTTGTAGCAGACATCTTTTTTACATCACTTACAAGAGTCTCCACCTTGCTCTGTTCAAGGCTGTATTTGGTGTCATCCTTTAACACCCACTTGTTTTTGTTTTTCACGAATGTAAGCTCCGCCGTGCTGTTCTTGAAATGAAGCTCTGCAATATCTGATTCTTTTATTGAATACAGCTCTATATTATTCTCTGCTTCTTCCTTTTTTTCACTATTGTCCTTATGCTTTGTTGCCACAAAAAATACAATTATCAATGCTATTAGGAGAACACATAATCCAATTATTGTCAATAGCTGTCTGTTTTTCTTTGACACTTTTCCGCCCATGTTGTTCCTCCTTTACTTTCTTCTTCTGCTAAACCATATTGCAAAACCTGTTATAAGAAGTCCGACAGGTATGATAATGATTATTACTGTTGCCCAGAAAAACTGCGTTCCCTGTGTAAGTGAAACATATGTGTAAGAAAGACTCTTTGCATTTATTGAAGTTTCCTCAACATCTGAATTTGATAATAACTTGACCGCATTAGTAAACAATGAACCATTGTCAAGCTGGTTTGTTGAGATTACATCATCTGAGAATGCATATGCTGATGCATAAACAACAAGTTTTGCACTCTTATTATCATCAATCTTGTCTGTTACTGAAACACCCATGGCAAATGGTCCGTCAATATCACCTTTTTCCCTTGCTGCCTTTCCTGATGAAGTATCTAGTTTGAGATATGAACCTTTTGATGTAGTCATAAACTCTGATATTGTAAGTGACTTTCTTGCACCCTTAAATTTTGAAATTCCTACCGGAGACGGCATTACAACTACCCCGGATACACCTGAAGCTATCTCATTTGAAGAATCCAGTGTCGGAATAACTGAATTTACATAGTTATAATAATTTCCCTGTGTTTCGCATACCGAACCTATCTGCTCATTAAGCCCGTAATACTTGAGCAATGCCCTTAAATTTGGTGTATCCTTTGTTCCATACTGAAGATTTATAACGGCATTTCCACCTTTCTTCATGTAGGCAAGAATCTTATTTTTTTCTTCTTTGCTTATATCTTTTGTTGCACCATTTATAAGAAGTATATCACAGTCTGAAGGGACTTTATCCTCTGAATAAAGAGTAAGTTCATCAGTATCTATATTCATCTTACTAAACGAAGTTGACATAGTTGTTCCAACTTCCTGTTCATCATGTCCCTTAAGAATATACATCTTTGTCTTTTTCTCTGCAAGCACCTTCTGTATTGCAGACGTTATCTTTCCTTCAACATCAAGATAGTATTCTCCACTGCTTTGAGTGTATGATGAATAATCTGTATTTGAATAATACATATCCGTATTCTGCACATACGATGAATTTTTTGTTGAGTCATTTACAACGATAACATCATTCTGTGCAACTGAGCCGGCTTCACTCTCTGACAGGTATTTACTTGCAAATCCCGGATTTACAACAGGGTCTATCTTTTTAAGTTTAACCTTTGATGATGCCTTAGGATACTGGTCGAGCACTTTTTCAATATACTCTGTCTCCTTGCCGTCCGTTACAAGATAATACAAAGTAACACTGTTCTTTGCCGATTTCAATGCTTTCTTTGTATCTTTAGATAATGTAAATAAACTGTTTGAACTAAGGTCGCTCGACAGATCAAGCTTTCCAAACACAAGATTTACAACAACTACTATTGCTATTACAAGAATAGTTATAAAAGAACTGTAAGCTCCCGATTTAAATTTTTTGTTAGTAAATGATTTTTTAATTCCTCCGGAGCTTTTTTTCATTTTTGCTGTTCTTAATTCTCTACTCATTTTTGCTGCTCCTTTCTAATTAAAACGCTTTTTCTTTATCATCTGGATAGTTAAAAATACAAATAAAAATGCTATTGAAACATAATATACTATCGCATCATAATTTAAAATTCCAAGACTGAAATCATCAAATCGTGTAGACAGAGCAAGCGTATTTAATATGTTTGTAAGCAGGCTTTCATATAATGAAGATTTTACTGCGTAGATTATCCATATTGCTGCCTCTCCGATAACCGCCATCATAACAAGAACAGTTACATTATTCATCATATGATAAAAAACAAGACATATGACAAGCCAGAGTACAGCTATCATGACACACTGTGATACTGCCTCGGTTGGAAGCATCCCGGTGATATTGCTTAAAAGAAATGTAAGAAGAAGTGTGATAAAACTTACAACTGATGCAATAACCTGACTCTCCGTGAGCGATGAGATAAAAAGACCTATTGCTATCGTTGCCGCTCCTAAAAGATAAAATCCTATGATACTGCTGTATGCAGGTGCAAGTCTTACATCAGTTCCATACATATGAATGATAAGCGGATATATACATATCGGAATAAATGCACATGAAAACAGTGTCAGAACCGCAAAATATTTGCCAACGATTATCTTTGTAAGCGATACCGGTGCCGTGTAGAGAAGCTGATCCGTTTTCTGCCTGTTTTCCTCAGCAACTATTCGCATAGTAAGTATAGGCACAAGCAAAACATACATAAATGATATACCACCGAGCGTAACCTCAAAATTTCCAAGTCCGCTTGAAAGATTGTATGCCCATGTATATATTCCTATGATAACGAGGAAAAATGCAAGAAACACAAAACCTATCATTGAATTAAAATATTGTCTTAACTCTTTCTTATATATTGCAAGCATTATTTTTCTCCTCCTTCCATATCTGAAGAATTTTTTTCAGTTTCAGACACATCAAGTTCTCCGCTAATGTCAGCATTTTTTTCTGAATTTTGATTCTCATTTTCGTTCTGCAGTTCACCTTCTGTTTCAGCTTTATCTTTCTTTTCACTCTTTAATTTTTTGAGTTTTCTGCCACCATACTGCTTTGAACCTCCTCTTGTAAGTGCAAGGAACGCATCCTCAAGTGATGTATCAAGTTTATTCATTTCAATGAGTGGGCACTCCGCCTTTGCAAGTGCATAGAACAGATCCACTCTTATATCCTCGTCCTCTGCACAGTAAATAGTAAGACCTGTCGTATCCTCCTCTGTATCTTTGTCATTGTCATAAGATACATTCTTAATACCTGATATAGTCCTAAGTGCCTCTTTAAGTTTTGTTTTATCACCCTTTACAACAACATGAACACCATTTGTGTCAACCATTTTCTTTGTAATATTTTCCGGTGTATCTTTTGTTATCATCTTTCCTTCATTTATGATAATAATCTCGTCACAGACAGCACTAATCTCCTGCATGATATGCGAACTTAAAAGAACGGTATGATTTTTGCTCAGTTCCCTGATAAGTTCTCGCATCTCTATTATCTGACTCGGATCAAGACCTACCGTCGGCTCATCAAGAATAAGTATGTCAGGATTCCCCATCATTGCTCCTGCAAGTCCGACTCTCTGTTTATAACCTTTTGATAAATGTTTTATAAGTCTTTCAGAAACATCAAGTGTCTTTGTCTTTGACATTATCTTATGGACTTCTATATCCCTATCTTTTTTAGAAACTTTCTTAAGTTCTGCAACAAATGAAAGATACTCTCTCACTTTTAAATCAGGATAAAGTGGTGGTATCTCCGGAAGATAGCCTATATTTTTCTTTGCAAGTTCAGGTTCATCCATAATGTCTATACCATCGATAAGGACTTCTCCCTCCGTCGGTGCTATATAACCTGTTATCATATTCATTGTTGTGGATTTTCCT
>ERZ791607.2123-NODE-2123-length-11918-cov-2.302622_pt1 | contig 11918 bp, 5 predicted proteins | sample MGYA00509964_ERZ791607 | MGnify/ENA primary metagenome ERZ791607 (study PRJEB30046, sample SAMN00791907) | human gut metagenome | study: EMG produced TPA metagenomics assembly of the A metagenome-wide association study of gut microbiota in type 2...
GCCGCTTCCGGCCGCGCGCATCACCATTCTGGATATCCTCCGGGCTCTGGCCCTGCTGGGCATTGTCATCGTCCACACGCACGACCACTTCAACCTGTACCTTCCCATGCCCCCGGCGGAGGGATGGCAGGCCGCGGCCAACAGCGCGGCGGACTGGGCCTATGAACATCTCTTTGTCAGCAAATCCTTCCTGCTCTTCTCCTTCCTGTTCGGCCTCAGCTTCTTCATCCAGCTGGACAGGCGGGAGCAACAAGGAATCGACTTCCCGAAACGCTTCATGTGGCGCCTGACGCTCCTGTTCCTGCTGGGTCTGGCGCATACCCTGTTCTATGACGGAGACATCCTCACCCTCTTCGGCACCCTGGGCTTTGCCCTGGTCATGCTCTACAAATGCGGTACTCCCCTGCTCATCACCCTCTGCGCCCTGTGCCTGATTCAGCCGGTCATACTTATGGACCTGCTGAACCATGCCGGGCTGGCGGACTGGTGGCCCCACTCCTCCGGCTGGTTCCATACGGGCTCCCCGGCTGCGGGCCCCACGCGGGAATTCCTGTATGCCCACGGCAGCTGGGGCCAGGCGGCCCTGTGGAACCTGACGCAGGGCCAGGCGGGCAAATGGCAGTTCTTCCTGCTCAGCGGCCGCCTCTGGCAGACGATAGGCCTCTTCATCCTGGGCATGCTGGCGGGCAGATGGCGCACCTTTGAAGACGCGCCCAACAAACGCCGCCTGTTCCTGCGGACGCTGGGCGTGGCCGGGCTCCTGTTCCTGGCTTTGCTGGCAATGCGCCTGTACCTCATCCCGCAGCTGGGCGCCCCTCTGGAAGCGGATGCAGCCCGTCTCCTGCATCCATGGGAAAACCTCTCCTATACCGTGGCTTTCGTCTCCGCCGCCGTCCTGCTGTTCACCCATCCCGGCCTTCCCCTGCCCACCCGGCTGCTCAGCAGCGCCGGCAAATGCACGCTGACCTGCTACGTCACCCAGACGCTGGTCTTCACCTTCCTCTTCTTCGGGTGGGGGCTGGGCCTGGCCCAGGACATGGGACCGTGGCCATGCCTGTGCGCGGCCGTGGCCGTCTTCCTCCTCCAGGCATGGGCCTGCCGCCTCTGGCTAAGCCATTTCCTGTACGGCCCCCTGGAATGGCTCTGGCGCACCGCCACCATGTGCCGCATGCAGCCTTTTCAGAAAAAAATATAGGATTTTACAGGAAGAAACACTATGTAAACGCAAACATAATTTTGATGTATCATTTCTTCCATCTCCTCCGTTGTTTCTTCTTTATTTTTCTCGTTCTACCTCACTCTGTCTTACCTAACCTTTCTTCATATCTCTCCAGAATACCATACCCATTGATAGCAATATTTCGTTGACATGGAAGATAGTACAATATTATTCATATTAAGAGCCGCTTTCTTGTTCATTTTGTAAAAAACCCACCTCCATGAGTTCCAAATTTTTCAACAATAAAACAGGTAATACACTTTTCGATAAGCTGAAAGGTATCGCATCGGAGATGGCAACATTCGACCGCTTCTTGGCAGTTGTAGGTTTCTTTCGTTCATCGGGTTACTTCAAATTGCGTAAAGAGTTGGGCGATATTTCAGAAATCAAGATATTGGTTGGTATCAATATCGATGACATTTTTCGTAAGCACAACAAGGCTCTGCTTTGGCTTACAAATGAGAATAAGGCAAAAGAAATCTATCATAATGACTTCAGGGAGGATATTGTAAATGCCCAATATGCTCCTGAAATTGAAGAAGGAATTTTGCAGATGTGCGAAGATCTTGTTTCGGGACGCTTACAAATGCGCATCCACGCCACAAAGAATCTGCACGCAAAATTCTATCTCTGTTTGCCACAGAATCATAGCGAGCATAGCGATGGGTGGGTTATTATGGGCTCGTCCAATATCTCCAATTCGGGATTGGGCATCAAGCAACCGCCACAATATGAACTCAATGTGGCGATGAAAGACTTTGACGATGTCAAGTATTGCTCCGATGAGTTCTGGACTTTATGGAACGAAGCTATACCTCTTACCGCAGAGGACATAGATAACTACAAGAAGAAAACATACCTAGGCTGTCAGCCTACACCATACGAATTATATATCAAAGTGCTTATCGACACTTTTGGAGACCAAGTGGAAGATGATTTTTCCATTCAATTGCCCTATGGTGTCAAGGATTTAAAATATCAGAAAGATGCTGTAATCCAAGGCTATCAGATGTTAATGCAACATAACGGTTTGTTTCTTGCCGATGTAGTAGGTTTGGGTAAGACAATGATTGCCACAATGATTGCCAAACGCTTTGTAGAGGCTAACGGCAAAAACACCAATATTCTTGTCGTTTATCCTCCTGCACTTGAAGACAACTGGAAGAATACATTCAAGTTGTTCGGCATCTACAAAAAGGCACAATTCATCACCAATGGCAGCCTGTTGAAGATTCTTGAAGGACGTGCCCAATATAAAGACAAAGAGGAGTTTGACCTAATCATAGTCGATGAAGCACACGGTTTTCGCAGCGACAGTTCGGGAAAGTACGATGAGTTGCAGAAAATATGCAAGTCTCCTTGTGCCAATACGGGATTGCTCAAAAGTTCACAGAAAAAGGTTATGCTTCTCTCTGCAACGCCATTAAACAACCGCCCTGATGATTTGCAGAATCAATTGTTGCTATTCCAAAACAGTCAGAGCTGTACCATCGATGGAATTCCAAATCTTAAAAAATTCTTTAAGCCAATTATCGATGACTATAAAAAGTTGATGCGTGAACGCGACCAACGCGATGTTACATCCGAAGTAGATAAAATATATGAGCAAATACGCAGTAAAGTGATCGACAAGGTAACTGTTCGCCGTACACGCAACAACATTCTCAACGACCATGATTACGAAGCTGACATCAAGTCGCAGGGTATTATATTCCCGAAGATTCTGCCACCGAATGAATTGGAGTACATAATGGACAAAAATACAAGTGCCCGATTCTATGAAACACTGAAACAACTGACCGATGGCAAATCAGAAGAAAATCCCGAAGGTAAAGGGCTATCGTATGCTCGCTATCGAGCCGTAGAGTTCTTGAAACCTGAATATCGTAGTAAGTACAAAAATGCTGTACATATCGGTCAGACATTGGCTGGCATCTATCGTGTGCATATGGTTAAGCGACTGGAAAGTAGTTTCTATGCTTTCAAAAAATCGCTTCGCACACTTCTTCGCATCACAACTGATATGATTAAGATGTTCGAGGAGGACAAGATAATCATTGCTCCCGACTTGAAGATAAAAGACCTTCAGGCAAAGGATATGGAGCTTGACCAGATTATTGAATATGCAGTTGCAAAGGGATATATTGCCGAAGATATTGTTTTTGCCGCAGATGCTTTCAGGCCCAATTTTCTTGAAATGCTCCATCACGACCGTGTAATATTGGAACAACTCAATAGAGATTGGGAAAAAGAAAATGCCGACCCTAAATTTGACAAGTTCCTAGAACACCTTACTCATAACTTCTTCAACAAGGAGATAAATCTATCGGGCAAATTAGTGTTGTTCTCTGAAAGTGTGGACACACTGAATTACCTATACGATAAATTGACGAAAGAAATAGGCCGTACCGACGTTTTAATGGTTACAGCCGCCAACCGCAACCGCTTGGAGCAGACTATCAAGGAGAATTTTGATGCCAACTTCGGCAGTAACTCAATGAGGTATAATATTATCATCACCTCGGATGTTTTGGCGGAAGGTGTAAACCTGCATCGTTCTAATGTCATTGTCAATTACGATTCGCCTTGGAACGCCACTCGATTGATGCAGCGTATCGGCCGTGTAAACCGTATCGGTTCGGTTGCTCCCAACATCCACAACTATATATTCTACCCATCACAACAGGGCAATAAGGAAATTCAGTTATACAAGAATGCTCTTGTTAAGTTGCAGGGTTTCCATTCGGCATTTGGCGAAGACGCTCAAATCTACTCCAGAGAGGAGATTGTTAAGGAGTTCCAAATGTTCGACAATAATGTAAAAGACAGTATCGACGAAAAAATTGCCCTATTGCGTGAAGTACGTGAACTCTACAACAGAGACCGCAAACTTTATCACAAAATCAAGGCACTGCCGATGAAGAGCCGAGTAATGCGAAATACGGGCAAGCATAGCGGAAAATCAATAATCTTCGTCTCTTCCAATGTGAAGACAGAGTTCTATTTGGCAACAGCAACAGGTGTAAAGGTTATAGATCTCCTTGAAGCGGTAAAATATCTCAAAGCCAAGCCTGAAGAACAGCCAGAGCCATTTTCTAATGAAGAACAACACTACAGGCATGTGAACAGCGCTTTGGCTCAATATATCACCGAGTATGTGGAAGCGGCTGACACATCATCTATCAACCGCACCGACCTTGACAAGACTTCACTTGAAGCCAACAAATTTCTGAATACCATCAAGCAGATAACCACCGACAGTGAACTGAAATTGCAATGCGATGTACTGAAGGGATATATCAATGAAGGCATCTATGCCCGACTGCCACGCTACTTGAAAGCTTTGTCGCGTGAGTACAAGAATGACCATGAAAAGATGAAACAGGACGAGTATGAACTGCAAACGAAAATCACCGGCTTGCTCAAAGAATATCAGACAATGAACAAAGAACAACGCCACGATGCTCAAGATATTTCCAATCCTCAAATCATAATTTCAGAATCATTCAAGTAAACATTACTATGGCAACTGCATATACGCCAGATAGTTTGAGAAACCTGTTCCAATCGTCATTCAACTTGGTGCAATGGTATTCTTTCTTGCAACACTTTTTCAATGCAAGCGCATTGAGAACGGAACCTGAAAAAATCATTAAGAGCACTTCGGATGAAGGCTACTATTTGGGCAACATAGACACTGCTGATAGTTACCGTATCGGTTTGTTCCACTATAATATCCGTCAAGGCTCTGTTGCAAACAAACGTGTAGGACTTCGTAATCTTGTAAAGTCATTCATCAATCCCAATTGGGGAGAATTTGATGCGGCATTAGTGGTATTCGACAGTGGCGACCATTGGCGCTTATCATTCATTTGTGATATTAAAGGTGAGACAACATCGCCTAAACGATACACCTATGTATTCGGTAATGAAAATAATTACTATAATACGCCCGTAAGCCGTTTTTTAATGCTGCAACGACAAGGCATCACTTTTAAATCTTTCATGGAAGCCTTTTCCGTGGAAGCGCTTACCAAACAATTTTATAAAGATTTGTTTGAATGGTATCAGTGGGCGGTAAACGACGAAGCAGGCATTACTTTCCCCAACAAGACTTCTACTCCTGATGATGACAGGGAAAATATTGATGTCAAAATTATCCGTATGATTACCCGCATCATGTTCGTCTGGTTTATCAAACAGAAAGACTTGGTTCCTGATGCTCTTTTTGATGAAAACAAACTTAGCTCTATATTAAAAGACTTCGCTCCCAATTCAAAAACTCAGGGGAACTACTACAATGCAATCCTTCAAAATCTCTTTTTTGCCACACTCAATAGAGCGGTCATTGATGAAGAGGGGAAAAAACGTGGTTTTGCAAAAACTGATGGGGATAAAGACTTAAAAACACTCTATCGATATTCGGAACTTTTTTCCATTTCAGAAGAACAAGTCATAGACTTGTTCGCGGAAGTCCCTTTCCTCAACGGAGGATTGTTTGAATGTCTGGACAAAATCAAAAAATTCGATGGCGTTGAAAGTCCTTATTATGATGATGGATTCAGCCGTAACGCTCAAAAAGCTCCAAATGGTAACTTTAAATACAGAGCATTCATCCCCAATGAATTATTCTTTAAAAAAGATAAAGGACTATACTCCATTCTCAACCGCTATAACTTTACCATTGAAGAAAATACTCCCAACGAACAACAGGTTGCTTTGGATCCGGAACTTCTCGGCAAGGTTTTTGAAAATCTTTTAGGCGCTTATAATCCGGAAACCAAAGAAACAGCCCGCAACCAAAGCGGTTCTTTCTACACTCCCAGAGAAATTGTCAATTACATGGTAGATGAAAGCCTGAAGGCTTATCTGGGGGATTCAGAACTCGTCCAATCCCTGTTCACTGATGATTTTAAGAAGGCTCCTGATCAGGGGGAAGATTATAAAAACATTGCTGACAAGCTGAAACAAATCAAAATCATTGATCCTGCTTGCGGTTCAGGAGCCTTTCCTATGGGGCTTTTAATCCGCATGGTGGACATTCTTCAAAAAATCCATCCGGAAGAAAGTGTTTACAAACTCAAACTTTTTATCATTGAAAATTGTCTCTATGGCTGCGACATTCAAAGCATAGCCTCTCAAATCACCAAACTTCGTTTCTTCATCTCTCTTATCTGCGACTGTGAAAAGGATCCTTCTAAGGACAATCTAGGAATACCTACCCTTCCCAACCTGGAAACAAAATTTGTCTCTGCAGACTCTCTCCTTTCTTTAAAGGCAGAAGACAATAATCAACTTAATCTGGATGATGAAATACTGACGGAACTAAGACAACAACTTAAGGAAATCAGACACCAGCACTTCCATGCAAAAACAGCTTCTGAAAAAAGACGTCTCAGAAAAGAAGATGAAAAAAAGAGGCGAGAAATCATTTCCCATTTAACTCACTTGAGCATCACTCCTAATGATGACAAAATTCAGGCAAACGAACGACGCATTGCCGAACTAGAAACAGAACGTCTCCAATACGTTCATGAGAACTGGGTTGATGAAACATCTCAAGAACGTCAAATGGATTTGCTTGGCTTCGAATCCACCAATGTGACTCATTCCCTGTTTAAAAAAGATCTTCATCAAGAAAAACGTAAAGAAATTGATAAGTCCATAACAGAATGCCGTAAAATCATCGCTTGGGAACAAACAAAAAACTCCCAACAAAAAGGATTAGCTGAGAAATTGGAAAAACTGACTTCCTGGAATCCTTACGATCAGAATGCTGTTTCCTCGTTCTTCGATCCGGAATGGATGTTTGGCGTCAACGACGGTTTCGATGTCGTCATCGGCAATCCCCCTTATATTCAATTACAAAATAACAACGGCGAACTTTCTGAACGCTACAAACATTGCAGCTTCCAAACCTTCAAAAAAACAGGGGACATCTACAGCCTGTTCTACGAACGGGGATGGCAACTCCTAAAAGAGAATGGGCATCTCTGTTATATCACGTCTAACAAATGGATGCGTGCAGGATACGGAGACAAAACCCGCGCTTTCTTTACGCAGAAGACAAATCCTTTACTTCTCATCGATTTTGCCGGGATTAAGATTTTTGAAAGTGCCACTGTTGATACGAATATTTTACTTTTTGAAAAATCCTCATATTCTTCACAGACGACCTGTGCCGTTGCCAACAATCAAAACAAGGACAGTGTCGTTAATAATTTGAGCGATTTTGTTCAGCAGGAACATATTCTTTGCCAGTTTAATAACGATGAAAGCTGGGTCATCCTTTCCCCCATTGAACAGAGCATCAAGCGCAAGATTGAGGCTGTAGGTACGCCGTTGAAGGATTGGGATATTCAAATTTACCGTGGTGTATTAACAGGCTGTAATGATGCCTTCATCATATCGACAGAGAAACGAAATGAAATACTTTCCAACTGCAAGGATGCTGATGAACGCAAGAGGACAGAGGAACTAATACGACCGATTTTGCGTGGCAGAGATATTAAGCGCTATGAATACAATTGGGCTGGATTATGGTTGATTGCTACTTTCCCATCCCGTCATTATAATATTGAAGACTATCCTGCAGTAAAAACGCATTTGTTGTCTATCGGAAAAGAAAGACTAGAACAAACAGGAAAGAGTTATGTTATCAATGGAGAAAAGATCAAATCACGAAAAAAAACGAATAATAAATGGTTTGAAACCCAGGATAGTATTGGCTATTGGGAGGATTTTTTTAGGCCAAAAATCGTGTATCCCAATATGACAAAATACCTTCCATTCGTTTATGATAAAGATGGTTATTTCACAAATCAAAAATGTTTTATAGCGCTTACTACTACACCTGCATATTTAACCTCATTCTTCAACTCTCAACTCTTTAAAGCTATATATAAGGATTTGTTTCCGAGTTTAGGGGAAGATAGGAGAGAGTTAGGAAAAATATATATGGAGAAGGTCATTGTGAAACAGATTGACAAAGATGTCGAAGAGTTTTTCGCCAACTTGGTTAAGGCAATACAAACGGAATATTCAGATGAACTTGATAAACAACTTAATAAAAAAATATTCTCATTATACGAACTTACTGATTCTGAAATTGAATGGGTATTGATAAATAATTATGCTTAATCAATCTGATTGTTTGTACATTATTTTTAGAATAATCCTTCCGTAAAATTTTCAAAAGCTTCTGACTGTTGATATTAAAAGAATTGCTCAGATAAATAACGGAGAATATGAATAAAACAAGACTAAAACAAACAATTCAGAAATAATAAAGTAAAATCATAATATTTTATTGATTTATTATAAAATGCTTTTCTTTTTCTGTTAATGTATATAACTTGCAAACGAAATTGTCGATTGCTATATTGACGTCTATTTTATAATGCTTGCTAATAGAAGAAACCATTAATTCCAATTCTCTATTAGCGGTAACCATTGGAATTTGTTCAATTGTATATTTAAGCCATCTGTTAGTACCTACGCCAGAAGTTGTCCCTATACAATGATGAAAATACCATGTTATTAATTTAGAGTTGAGAAGACCTAGCACATGCAAGATATGTTCACCTGTCATAAAGAAAATTGTATTAAGCGATGTTATGTTTTCTACTAATGCAAATTTTGGTTCGTCTGACAATTCAATCCATATAATTTGTTGCTTAGAAAAATCCTCCATATAGGCACAGTTACGAAGATTGTATGGGGTATCTCCTTTATCTGCTCTTTTGGATATTGTATCCCAGTATTGATCTAAATGTGCTTTTATAGCCGGATATTCATTAACATCTATGCGAGGTAGCTTTCCTTTGATACCATTGTGGGTGTTAATAATCCACAGGTTTGCCCAGTTATATCCATAGCGTTTTATGTCTCTGCCACGCAAAATCGGTCCTTTTTTGTCGCTACAATTTTACGGAATCAAGGAGGATAAATTAAACTCCAAGCATTTCTCTACAGCCATATTCGTTTAAATATCTGGCTAAGGTATTACGATCCACTTTGCATATTTTTGCGATCTGACGCTTTGAAACGCCTTCTTTCAGAAGACATTGTATCAAGGGGAGCTTACCGGATAATTTATATTTGGACGGGTCCGACTTTCTGCCTTTAGGCCTGCCAAGAATCACCCCTTCAGCCTTTTTACGTGCCAAAGCCTCTTTGGTACGCTGGCTGATGAGATTGCGTTCAATCTCGGCAGATAAGCCAAAGGCGAAAGCAAGAACCTTGCTTTGGATGTCATCCCCCAGGCGATAGTTGTCTTTGATCGTCCAGACTCTGCATTCCCTGCCCATGCAGATGTTGAGAATCTCCATAATCATGAACAGATTTCTACCAAGACGGGAAAGTTCCGCACAAATAATGAGATCACCTTTCTGAACTTTTTTCAAAAGACTGCCCAGCTGTCGTTTATTATAGGCTTTTGTTCCGCTGATCGTTTCTTCTATCCAGCCGTCAATGCGGATATTTTCGCGCATGCAAAAATTACTGATTTCAAAACGCTGATTTTCAACAGTTTGCTTATCATTGCTCACTCTAATATAACCGTAGTTCATGGTTGTTCAATTGGATTTAGGGAGCAAGAATAATATCATCAATGAATAAAATTTCAAAATTTTATAAATATTTCCATAAATACACCCTATTCAGTATCATCCTATTATGAAAAAATAATTCTCTCATCTTTTTGGACAGCAAAAAACCTTCCACCTCATGTTGCAGAGGAGGAAGGTTCGTTAAGACGTATAAAGACGGGGAGAGGCGTTTTACTCGTCGTCTTCCGCGTCAAAGGCGGAGTCTTCGGAATCGAAGTCCTTATCCAGGTGGGCGGTGAATTTCTTCACGCGCTGCTGGGCAGGGAGCGGGGAAAGCACCATGTGCATGGTGTTGCCGGCCAGGCGCGGGGCCTGGTCCACCTGCGCCATGGTCTTCATGTCCGCGATGACTTTGTTGAAGACGTCGTAGCCAAGCTCCTGGTGGGCGTTCTCACGACCGCGGAAACGGAGCTGGAAACGGACCTTGTGGCCATGATCCAGAAAGCTTTCCGTACGGGCCATTTTCACATTATAGTCATTGGTATCCGTACCGATGCGGAGCTTGATTTCCTTAAGCTTGACGGTTCGGCTCTTGTTGTTTTTCTGGAGTTTGGCCTGCTGGTATTTGTACTTGCCGTAATCAACCACGCGGCATACGGGCGGATCGGCATTGCCGGCCACTTCCACCAGGTCCAGACCAAGAGCCCTGGCTTTTTCCAGCGCGTCGCGCGTGTTCATGACGCCCAGCTGGTCGCCGTTGGCAGTCACTACCCGCACGCGGGGCGCACGAATCCGTTCATTGATCCGAGTCTGATCGCCGCGGTCGCGGCGGCGATTTCCGTCATTATTCTTCGTTGGCTTGGTTGGCACGTCCGGATACTACTAAACTAAAAGGAATAACTTGGCAACTCAAATCACGGGAGAAATATGACGCTCCGCGATTTCCCGGGCCACGAGGTCCGCAAATTGCTCAAAGGGCATCGCCCCCAGATCCCCCTTGTCCCGGTGGCGGACGGAGACGGTGCCGTCTTCCGCCTCCCGCTGGCCGAGCACCAGCATGTAGGGAACGCGGTCCAGGCGGGCGTTGCGGATTTTGGCGCCGATTTTATCCGGCGTTTCGTCCACCGTGACGCGCACTCCCCTGGCGGACAGGGCGGCGCGATGCGCGGCGGCCACGTCCGTCACCTTGTCGGAGATGGGCAGCACGCGCACCTGTTCCGGAGAAAGCCAGGTGGGGAATTTCCCTTCAAAGTGTTCAATCAGAAGCCCCGTGAAGCGTTCCATGGAGCCGAAGGGGGCGCGGTGCACCATCACGGGCCGGTGCGGCTTGTTGTCCGCTCCGGTGTAATGGAGGTCAAAGCGTTCCGGCAGGTTGTAGTCCACCTGCACGGTGCCCAGCTGCCATTCGCGGCCGATGGCGTCGCGCACGATGAAGTCAATCTTGGGGCCGTAGAAGGCGGCTTCCCCAGCTTCCTCGCTGTAGTCCGCCCCCAGCCATTCCGCGGCTTCCCGCAGGGCCTGTTCCGCTTTGTCCCAGTTTTCCGGGGAACCCACGTATTTGTCGCTTTCCGGGTCGCGCATGGAAAGGCGCACGCGGTAGTCAGTCATGCCCAGCGTGCCGAAAATAGTTTTCACGATGCCCAGGCACTGGCGGATTTCCCCGGCCAGCTGGTCCGGCGTGCAGAAGATATGGGCGTCATCCTGCGTGAAACCGCGCACGCGCGTCATACCGCCCAGCTCTCCGCTCTGTTCCCAACGGTACACCGTGCCGAATTCCGCCAGCCGCACGGGAAGGTCCCGGTAGGAGTGGGCGTCATTCGCGTAAATCTTGATGTGGTGGGGGCAGTTCATCGGCTTGAGCATATAGCCCTCAATGGTGCCGGTGGCCAGGCCGTTGAACAGTTCCGCGCAGGAAGCCCCCTCCTGGCTGAGTTTTTCCATGGCGTCCCGTTCCGGGATAGGCGCGTACTGGCTTTCCTGGTAATACGGGAAGTGCCCGGATGTGCGGTACAGGTCCAGCTTGCCGATGTTGGGCGTGTACACCTGGGAGTAGCCCAGCTTGTCCAGCTCTTCCGTGATGAAGTCCTGCAGGGAACGGCGGATAAGAGCCCCCTTGGGCTTCCAGAGGATGAGCCCCTGCCCCACGGATT
>ERZ791607.2129-NODE-2129-length-11888-cov-3.322657_pt1 | contig 11888 bp, 7 predicted proteins | sample MGYA00509964_ERZ791607 | MGnify/ENA primary metagenome ERZ791607 (study PRJEB30046, sample SAMN00791907) | human gut metagenome | study: EMG produced TPA metagenomics assembly of the A metagenome-wide association study of gut microbiota in type 2...
CCATATTCTTTCTTTGTTCTATTCTATTTTTACTATTTTATCTTTGTTTCTTATCTATACATTAACAGTAGTATGCTTTTTAGTTGTACGTAAAATGATATGCCCTAGCACCATGACTCTTTAATGACACACTAAGGCTCTTTGGCTCTTCCACGTGCTCTCCGCTCCAAAGCTCCGTTCCATTTACTCCATCATAAATCTCCAGATCGGCAAGCGGTATGGATATGTCACTGTCTTTATCACCCAGATTAAATACCGCGACATAATATCCACCCTTTGTATCTGCTGCAATCCACAATGCATGCTCTATACCATCGATTTCACGTCTCCACACCTGATGCGAATGCCGTGCATTTGCATGCATGGCAAGTATTTCAGAATTGGTTACCAGATTCATAGTGAATTCGTCAAACCCTGTCAGCTCTCCTCCCAGCATCAAAGGAGAACGCATGATACTCCAGAGTGTCAGCATGGTGATCTGCTCATCCTGTGTGAAATTCGTCCAGTTATTCACATCATATACCTGCCGTATCGGTCCGACCGGAAGCATATCGGCATCCGGCCAGTGCCCTGCACCTGCATGGGTGCACCATTTTTCTGCTCTTGAAAACATATCATATAACAGTTCCCACTTATCCCAGAAATCATCGGTGATTCTCCACATATTGGAAATCTGCTTATAAAGCTCTGCCTTTTCTAAAAGAGCAGGTCCCGGCGACAGACTTAAAACCATGGGTCTTCCGCAACCATGCAATGCTTTGCTCAGCATAATCAGTTCGGATTCCTCATGTGGCAGTTCCCGTGCAATATCATCACATTTAATAAAATCCACACCCCAGGAAGCATATAATTCAAAAATACTGTTATAGTATTCCCGTGCCCCGTCTTTCTCAGGATCTACACCATACATATCCGTATTCCAGGCACAGATACTGTTTGTTTTGGCAATTTCCCGGGCATGTCTGTCACTGTTCATGATTTTCGTGTTCTGATGTACAGCCTGTCGTGGAATCCCTCTCATAATATGAATGCCGAACTTCAATCCAAGAGAATGGACATATTCTGCCAATGGTCCAAAGCCCGCACCGTTTGCTGCGGAAGGAAAACGATTTACTGCGGGAAGCAGTCTTCCATACTCATCCATTACTACATCCGCAAAAGGATGATACTCATTGGTTGCAGCATAAGGCTCATACCATTGGATATCCACCACAATATATTCCCAACCGTACTCCTTCAGATGCTCAGCCATAAATTCAGCGTTCCGTCGTACGATATCTTCTGTAACAGCCGCTCCATAACAATCCCAGCTGTTCCACCCCATAGGTGCTGTTTTCATCTTCATCTGTTTTATACCCTCTCGATATCCTGTTAATTCTGTCCGTAATATGCATCTGCACCATGCTTACGGAAATAATGCTTATCCTGTAATTCCTGCGGGGCAGGTGCTACCTGCGGATGAATCAGCTCCAGCATGACCGACTTTCCGCAGCGGCGGATACCGGTCATAACCTTGATCAGCTCCGTTCCACTTCGGTCCGCGCTGAGCAAAGGTCCACCGGACCTTTAGCGCCCTTGGAAAGTAAGACAACCGTCTCGACATTTGCGGTCCAGGGGAACTGGTCCACGGCCACGGCCTTGTCCACGCGGTAACCGTTCTCCAGAAACACTTCCAGATCCCGCACAAGGCTGGTGGGTTTGCAGGAGATGTAGACAATATGATCCACGCCGTAAGCAATGATCTTCGGCAGTGCCTTGGGGTGGATGCCGTCTCTGGGGGGATCCAGGATGATCATATCCGGCTTCTCTTCCACTTCGTCCAGAACCTTCAGTACATCTCCGGCGATGAATTCGCAGTTATCCAGTCCGTTGGCAGCGGCATTTTTCTTTGCTGCCTCTACGGCTTCCTCCACGATTTCCACGCCGATAACCTTTCCGGCCGCCGGTGCCATGAGCTGTGCGATGGTACCGGTGCCGCTGTAGAGGTCGAACACAGTCTTGTCACTGCCGCCCAGGTCGCCCACATAATCTCTTGCCGTCTGGTACAGTACCTCCGCACTGTAAGAGTTGGTCTGGAAAAAGGAGAATGTGGAGATCTTGAATTTCAACCCCAGCAGTTCCTCATAAAAATACTCCTGTCCGTATAACAGCTCCGTACGATCACTCTGCACCACATCTGCAATGGAATCATTGGTAATATGTAAGATTCCTGCGAATTTTCCGGCTAGCTTCCTATCCTGTTCCAGGGAAAGCAGCAGATCCTTAAATCCTGTGATCAGCGCATCCACATCCAAGCTTCCTTCCACCGCCGTCTCTCCCTGCCAGGGATCCTGGGAGGTCGTCACCAGTGCCACCAGAATCTCTCCGGTGCGGGATGCCTTACGTACCAGCAGGTGACGTAAGTACCCCTCATGGCTCATTCTGTGGAAAAAGCTTACCTTCTCCCGGGCAAAGTAATCTCTCACTGTCTGTAAGATCAGGCGGTAATCCGCATCCACGATCTCACAGTCCGCTACGGTCACTATATCGTAGAAGCTGCCTCTCTTATGCATGCCCAGCGCCAGCGGTCCGTCCTTGTACTCGTCTCCGAAGGAAAATTCCATCTTATTACGGTATTCATAAGCCTTCGGGCTGCCCTTGATGCCCTCAAAAGCCCAGGCTTCCTCCTGCTTGTTTAACACACTGTCCAGCAGGCGTTTTACCTGTTCCTCCTTGACTTTCAGCTGTTCTTCATAGGGAAGAGACAGATAGGTACATCCGCCGCATAACCCAAAAAGGGAACACGTCCGTCCGGTTTCCAGAGGTGACTTCTCTGTCACCTCTAAAAGCCTTCCTTCCGCCTTCCCTTTGCGTACTTTATTCACTGAGAACTTGACTTTCTGTCCGGGCAGGCTGTTCTTGACTACAGCAGTCTCTTCTCCCACACAGACGATCCCTTTGTTGGGAAAATCGACCCTTACAATAGATCCTTCATATACCTGTCCTTTTTTCATGGGTTAGTTCTCTCCTTCATCCTCGAAGAAGTCGTCGTCATCCTCTTCCACGTCATCTGCTTCATCTTCGAAATCATCCTCGAAGTCTTCCAGATAATCCTGTGCAAAGAAGAAACGATATACGGCATAAGCTACAGCTGCAACAGCTGCTACAGCGCCAATGATCGTCAGTACCCATACCAGGACATTGCGCTCCTTCTTCTCTTCCACTTCCTTACCCAACAGCTTGTTAAGCTTCTTCAGTTCGCTGACTTTCAGCTCATTTAATTTGTCAAGATCTACCAGATTTTCAATTCTGTTCATATTATTTACCTGCCTTTCCTGCATCTATTCGTATTTATGGATGCAAAGCATTTTGTTTTCATTCCTTTATATGATACCATATTTTCATCAAAAATACTATAGAAAAACCATATTTGAGGAAATACATTTCTTATTCTTATATTCTTATAATTTCTTACAACTGCTTTAGTTTTGCAAAAGACGCATACATAATCTTCTGCCCTGCCTGGTCGAATTCCACGGTCACTTTATAGTCTCTGGGTTCTCTCACGATATTTAGTACCGTGCCCTCGCCGTATTTGATATGGCGCACTCTGTCACCTACCTCGTAGTCCAGTTTCTCCGGTGCCTTGAACTCCGTGCCCTTCTGCAGTCCGGCCAGCTGGTTCAGTCCGCTGATGCCCTTGGAAATATAAGGTTTATCCGCTTTTGCCGTAACACGGGGTTTTAAGGTCGCCTTGGGTCTTGGATCAAAGCCGGTATTACCGAAGCCGCCAAAACCACTGTCCGAGCCGGGTCCAGACCGGGGAGATGCAATCGCCTCCAGTCCCATGGCACGAAGAGCTGCTTCATTGGCTCTTCTCGCCTGAAAATCTTCCAGATCATCGTCCCGGTATCTTCTGCTGGGCGGCAGGGTATTATCCAATAATTCCTTCGGAATCTCCCTCACAAAACGGCTCACCGGATTGTACTGGGTCTCCCCACGCAGCATTCTGCTCTTTGCACAGGTCAGCGTCAGATCCTCCTTGGCTCTGGTGATTCCCACATAAGCCAGTCTTCTCTCTTCCTCGATCTCCAACGGGTCATCGGAAGCAATGGTCATAAAGCTGGGGAATAATCCATCTTCCATGCCGGCGAGATACACCACCGGGAATTCCAGGCCTTTGGCACTGTGCAGCGTCATGAGCAGCACCCGGTTGTCACCGTTCTCCACATTGTCAATGTCTGCCACCAGCATGATTTCTTCCAGAAATTCCGACAGAGAAGGCTCGTCGTGAGTCTCCTCATATGCGGCCGCCTTGGTGATCAGTTCATCTACGTTCCCCAGACGATCCTCAGCGGATTCCTCATCCTGATCCCGCAGATATTCTGCATAATCGATCCGTTCCAGCAGAGATTTGATCAGATCCGGCAATGTATACGAAGACAATCCGCTGCGAAGTACCTCGATCAGATTCACAAATCCACGGATCTTGGTCTCCGCTCTTCCCAGTCCCTTGATCTGATCTGCTTCACACAATGCATCAAATAAAGTAATATCCTTCATCTGTGCATAGTCTGCTACCTTTTCCAAGGATGCCGCACCGATGCTTCTTTTCGGTACATTAATAATTCTGCGCAGAGCCACTTCATCCCTGCCGTTATCAATAGTTTTCAGATATGCCAGAATATCGCGGATCTCCTGTCTGGCATAGAAGTTCACTCCACCTACCACATGATAGGGAATGCCTTCCACTACCATACGTTCTTCCAGAAGTCGCGACTGGGCATTGGTACGGTACAGCACCGCACAGTCCGCATAGGCAATGCCGTCATTTTTCACCTTGTCGGCAATATCGTCCGCAATGTATTCCGCCTCTTCATAGGCATTGTCAAACTGCCTGAAATGTACCCGGCTGCCTGCTCCTTTTTCCGTCCAGAGGGCTTTTTCCTTACGGCCTCTGTTGTTACGGATCACCGCGTTGGCCGCATCCAGGATGTTCTGGGTGGATCGGTAGTTCTGTTCCAGCTTAATCACCTTTGCATCGGGATATACCTTCTCGTAGTCCAGAATATTACGGATATTGGCACCGCGGAATTTGTAGATGGACTGGTCATCATCACCTACCACACACAGATTGCGATAACCGTCCGCCAACAGACGGATCAGTTCGAACTGCGCTGTATTGGTATCCTGGTACTCATCCACCATGATATATTTGAAACGTTCCTGATAATTATAAAGTACTTCCGGGCAGCTTTTGAACAGTTCCACAGTCTTTACAATAATATCATCAAAATCCAGTGCATTACTCTTTTTCAAGGTCTCCTGATACTCTCTGTAGACCTTGGCGATCACGGATTTCTTGTAATCTCCCACGGATTTTACTTCAAATTCCCGCACATCCACCAGCTCGTCCTTGGCGGAGGAAATTTCCGATAACAGCGTCCGCTCTTTGTACATCTTCGTGTCGATGTTCAGGCGCTTGCAGACCTGCTTTATCACAGATTTCTGGTCATCCGTATCATAAATGGTAAAATTCGTATCATAGCCCAACCGGTCAATATGTCTTCTGAGGATCCTCATGCAAGTGGCATGGAATGTCGCTACCCATACCTGATCCGCACCGAAACCTGCGATCTGATCCACACGCTCCCGCATCTCCTGGGCTGCTTTGTTGGTAAAAGTGATGGCCAGAATGTTCCATGGATTTACTCCCATCTCATCGATCAGATAAGCCACTCTGTGGGTCAGGACACGGGTCTTGCCGCTTCCTGCGCCCGCCAACAGAAGGAGCGGTCCTTCCGTATGAAGCACCGCTTCTTTTTGTTCTTTATTTAAGGTATCATAAATACTCATGAATTACGCATTATCCCTTTCATTAAATTCCTGCAAAAACTTTCGGAAATCATCGATTGGCATAGGCTTTGCATAAAAATAGCCCTGTACGATGTCACAGTCCGCCAGACGCAGCATGTCTAACTGTTCCTTCGTCTCCACCCCCTCTGCCAATACCTTGAAGCCGAGATGCTTCAACATTTTAGTCAGATATTTGATAATTGTCAATGCCGTTTCTTCCCGTTCGCTGTTCATGGTGTCATCCAGGAACTGCTTGTCCAGCTTCACCGTATCCACCGCTACCTTGGACAACAGATTCAGGGATGAATAACCGCTGCCGAAATCATCTACTGAAATCTCTACCCCTTTATCCCGGAGAGTCTCCAGATTGTTGGTCAGTTTATTTAGATCCGACATGAAAACAGATTCCGTCACTTCCACTTCCAAAAGTTCACTGGGTACTTTGTAGTCTTTCAGGCGTTTTAAAATATTCGGTACGAAGTCTGTATATTCATTATGCCTTCTGGAAAAGTTCACCGAGATCGGCACCACTTCTTCTCTCTGCGCCAAAGCATCCTGCAAATATTCCAGTACCTGATCCAGAATGGCAAAATCCACCTTGGTCACAAATCCGTTTCTCTCAAAGACATCAATAAATCTCCCCGGCATTACCATAGAACCGTCAGCCCGGATCCATCTGACCAGTGCTTCAGCACCCACTACTTTTCCGGTGTGCAAAGAAACTTTCGGCTGCAGATACGCCCGAAATTCCTTATTATTGTATGCAGCTACCATACCAGATACGATCTCTCTGGTATTCTCCAGATTCTTACGGATCTTCTCTGTATAGATTTCCACCGCACTGTCTACCTTCTGGGTCTTGCACTGTTTTCTGGCCTCATTGGCGTTATCCATCATGGAGGACACCGACCAGTCATTCTCCAGGATTTCATACATTCCCGTGGCAATGACCAGATTGCACTGGTCGTAGCGGCTGTTGGTCTTCTGCACAAAAGTATTGGTGAATTCCAGATATTTGTCTCTGGCCTTCTCCACCGTATCTTCCTTCAGCACTCCCACGAAATGATCCGAAGTTACACGACAGAACAGTACGCCGTTCTGGCACTTTTCCTGCAAGGCTATCGCAAAATCATGCAGGATCCTATCTCCCACTTCATAACCGTACATTTCGTTCACATACTGGAAATTTGAAAAATCAGATGACACAAAAAACAATCCTGATTTCCCGTGGGCAGCCATATAGGCCTCCAGCTTATCCACAAACTTGTTATATATCGGCAGTCCGGTCAGAGCATCATAATTCAGTTTCCGGTTCAGCTCACGCTGATCCTTCTCCGCATTCTTCAGCGTGCGCAGTCGGTTAAAAATCTGGTGAGAAATTCTGCACAGTGCATTTTTCTCTTCCTGCCAGCTTCTGTCTGTGTGGCGATTTGAGAAAATAACGCTGGCCTTTAATCCCTTAGCGGCCGTGGACATTACAATCATCACGGACTCCGCCTCTTCCTTGTAGACATCCGGAGTCTCTGACTGCCGGTAGATCACAGCACCGGATTCATCGGCCTTTTTCCGGATCCTGTCCCATTCGAACACGCCGGGATTCAGGATTCTTCTGGCAAAATCTTTCTTCTCTTCACGATTCCATTGATAACGGATTGTTGGTCCAGCCTCGTTGACTTCCACACAGATCATGTCATCAATTCCAAAAAAGCTACAGGTCCGCTCACAGATCACCTTTAGTGCACTGGTCAGATTCGGCACATTTTCCAACAGATCCATGCAAAATAATACCAAATCTTCCGCACTCTCAAACTGTGCCTCTTTATGGGCAATCTCGTCCTCCTTGTTCTCTTCACTGTCCAGATAACTCTTGCCGGGCAATGCCACACCTTCCTTGACATCCAGCAGGTAATAAGCACCCTTTCCTTTGCTCTTTACCTGATACAGGGCTGCATCTGCCCACTGGAACAACAGATTGTAATCCGTCACCGTGCCGTCTGTCACCGCCGCGCCCAGGCTACAGGAAATGTGCAGCCCTGTCTTGTCATCATCATAACGGTCAGACATGCAGCGGTTCAGCTGTTTTAATTTCTCCTCCAGCTGTTCTCTGTCCATGTCCTCCACATAGAAGACAAATTCATCCCCACCGATCCGGCCTTTTAACGCCTCGGGGAAAATATTACTGAGTTCATCCGCAAAGGAACACAATACCGCATCCCCAAACAGATGGCCGTTGGTGTCGTTGATCTTCTTAAAGCTGTCCACATCCTGTACGACCAGATACCCAGTCTGCCCGCGTTTCAGGCTCTGTAGCCTGGCACCGATCTGTTGTTTGATGGTAAAATTGTTCAGCAATCCGGTCAGGGAATCTTTCTGAGATTTTTCCCGCAGTTCCCACTCTTTTTTCTTCTGGTCATCAATGTCACAGACCTTTCCCAGAACCCGCTCCGGTTCTCCCTTTTCATCATAAAAAGTCTGTCCGATGACCTTCACCCACCGGGGCTTCCCCTGCGCATCGGTCTTGCAGAGTTCGATATAAATATCCGGCTTGCCACTGCGCAGTGCTTCTGCCATCGCACGAGGAACCTCTGCTTCTGCTTCCACAACCTTTGCCTTCATGTGTTCCACTTCCGCTCTCATTTCCTGCTCCTTCGCAATCGCTGTCGCGCGGCGTTCTTCCGCCTTCGCCTGTGCAATCTGCTTATCCGCTTCCGCCTGCTGAATCTGCAGGTGTGCGCCGATGTTTCTGCCGATATCCACATCTGCAATATCAATAGACAGAATCTCGAAAGCAGTTCCTGCGTCCAGACCTTTACGAAGTACAAGTTTAGAGATAGAATCCGGATTCTCCAATACCGATTTATGGTTTTCAGAAGAACCGATAGACGAAACGATACCTTCACCTACACGGGCAAGGATCGTATCTTCACCTGCACCACCGACCAGCTGGCGGATATTGGCACGTACTGTAACACGAGCCTTAGCTATCAACTGGATACCGTCTTTCGCAACAGCCGTTACAGGAGGAGTATCAATCACTTTCGGGTTTACAGACATCTGTACAGCTTCGAATACGTCACGTCCTGCCAGGTCGATAGCAGTAGCCATCTGGAAAGGCAATTCGATGTTGGCTTTCGATGCCGATACTAAGGCGTGAACTACCTTTTCTACGTGTCCGCCAGCCAGATAATGGGCTTCCAGTTCGTCGCGGGTGATATTTTTCAGACCGGCTTTGTGAGCTTCGATCATTCCCGGAACGATGATATACGGCGGAACGTTACGTATACGCATTAAGAATAGTTGTATCAGCGAGATGTTAACTCCCGAAACTTTAGCCGACAACCAAAGGAAGAACGGCACGTAATGGAAAAATATTATCAAGAAGATAATACCTCCGGCTATCAGAAAGATAGGCAAGTAGAAAGATGATTCCATTGATGTTTTTATTAAGTGAATATTATTCTTTGTGTTTCTCAACCATGATTGTACCGTCGGTGATCCGGCTTACGATTATCGGAGTCTTCTCATTGAGGAACCCGTCTATTGACTTTACCTCTACAATTTTTCCGTTAATCTCGGCAGATCCGATTTGTGCCAGGCGGGTAGTACTGATTCCTGTATCACCCACTTTGACGCTATCTTCTGCGCTACGGTCTACTTTTGAATCAATATCCTTTTTCAACGCCAGTTTGTCTAGCATCTTCGACCGCATAAACCAAATCAGTGATCCGATGCAGGCAACCGCTGATATGCCGAGAGTGGCAAATCCTCCTGCCATACCTAAATTGTCGAACGCATAGTAGTTGGCATACAGGATGCAAACCAATGCAGAAATTCCGGCCAGGCTAATGCCCGGGATGACGAACAGCTCTACCAGAAACAGTATGACTGCGGCAATAATGAGAACGGCGATAATGAGTATATCCATAGTTCAGAGTTATTATTTATTTTGTTTTTTCTGCATTACGTACATTCACTTCGAGAGCATCGAGTTCTTCGGACATTTGCAGTATCCGCTTTTCGAGGTCGAGAATGGCAGGAGCCATTTTTGCTTTTCCCTGTTGGTTGGCACCGGCATATTGTTGACGAAGGCTGTTCAGCTTTTCTTCTTGTTGATAATAGTCTTTTTCCATCTGCTGATAGCGTTGGAAAAGTGTCTTGGCTTTTGCGGATTTAAAGTCGCTCATCAGATAGTAAGTCGTATGGTCGTCAATGACAAACTCAAAATCCATGGCACGGCGTTCTTTGGGCTTATGACTGATAGCAGCTTTCAATCGTTGCAGTGCTTCGGTAACCGCTTGTTTATCCTTCCAGGTTTCTTTCAGCGAATGAATCTGTGCCAGACGAATGATCTCTTGCTGCTCCATTGCTTCATAATTATAAGTCTGTTTGGAAGTGTTAGGGATGAATACATAAATACATACCTTTCCTTCCGGTTGGAAACGGTCGGAAGCAAACCATCCGAGGTTGTTGTATTCATCGATGACGTACATATAATCGTTGTACGGCGAGTTGAACGGCATACCCACATTTTCCGGAGTGAGGTAGGTGTTCGTGTTGGTATTGTAACGGGTGACGAATATGTCGTAACCACCTATCGAATTTTCACCATCCGCGGCATAATAGATGGTGATGCCATCTGTCAATACATACGGATAGTTGGCATTGATGGAATCATTTATACTACTGGGTAGCAAGCTACCTTTGCCCCATTCGCCCTGCATTTTGTTACGCGAGAGGATGCTGAGTTTACCGTCCGGTTGGCGCTCACCATAATAAATCTTATTGCCGAGTTCCGTTTCATATACGGTAGCCTCAACTTCTGCCTCATTCTGGAAGAAATCATTGTACATGAATAGTTTACCGGACTCAGGACTAATTTTATAAGCTTCCAGAAAACGACCTTTGTCTATTACGATGCTATCGATAATGCAAACTTCTTCAACCCCTTTCAACATGCGGAAATTGGCTTTACTTTTCTCCAATAGCTTTTCGGCTTCTGCGGTCGGCCTTTTCCGTTTGGCCAGGTCGCTGATGTAGTCTTCGTAGCATTTGATGGCATCTTCAAAGCGATACAGGTCATTGTAATTTCGCGCCAGATACAGTTGTCCACTGGGCACCCGTCTTTTTACGGCGGTTTCCAGATATTTCAAAGCTACTTCTGGTTCTCCTGTTTCCAGGCAACATACGCCGTACCATAAGTTATAATTTCCATTTGCCGGTTGTGTCTTTACGAGTTTCTGGAAAATCGGTTTGGCTTTCTCGTATTGCCCTTGATTGTAGAAAGCTCTCGCTTCCTCCAACGTCTGTGCCGATACACCGACTAATGTGAGACAAAATAGAAGGAGTAAAATATATCTCTTTTTCATGCTAGTTATCCAACTTACAAATTCGAATGTTCAAAAATACAAATTAATCGGGAATAATGCTGATTTCCGTTATTCTATTATGTTAATTCTTCTTTAAATCATTCTTTTCTCTTACTTTTGCAACCGCAAATCTTATGTAGTGTTATGGCTCAATTCACCAAAGAAGAGAAAACCGTCCGCCGCATTGAAAAGCGGTTTAGTAAAGGACTGGTAGAATATGGTCTGATAGAGGATGGGGATAAGATCCTTATCGGGCTTTCGGGTGGCAAAGATTCTTTGGCATTAGTGGAGCTATTGGCAAGACGCGCCCGAATTTTTAAGCCCAGATTTGCGGTGGTTGCCGTCCATGTAGTGATGAAGAATATTCCGTATCAGAGTGACCTGACATATCTTCGTGATTATGTAGAGTCATGGGGAATCCCTTTTGTATTGTATGAAACGGAATTTGATGCAAGTACAGATACACGCAAATCACCTTGTTTCCTTTGTTCATGGAATAGGCGCAAGGCCTTGTTCACGGTGGCTAAGGAGCAGGGATGCAACAAGATAGCATTGGGACATCATATGGATGATATTCTGGAAACGCTATTGATGAATATCACTTTTCAGGGGGCATTCAGTTCCATGCCGCCCCGCTTGGTAATGAAGAAATTTGATATGACGATTATTCGGCCGATGTGTTTGGTA
>ERZ791607.2132-NODE-2132-length-11874-cov-2.018953_pt1 | contig 11874 bp, 10 predicted proteins | sample MGYA00509964_ERZ791607 | MGnify/ENA primary metagenome ERZ791607 (study PRJEB30046, sample SAMN00791907) | human gut metagenome | study: EMG produced TPA metagenomics assembly of the A metagenome-wide association study of gut microbiota in type 2...
GGCAGAGCTGTGCCTCCGCTGGAAGCACGATCGGACAGAAGGGCGCATTCTACGCCGCCAAAATTTTTGCAGGCACAGCCTATGACCTTTTCACGAAGCCGGAGCTTCGCGCAAAGATCCGCGAGGAATTCGATTCCCAGGACCGCGAGCCATACGAGCCGATGTATGAGGAGTAATATATTGCTTTTTATTTTTGCAGGGATGTATCTTGAAGTGCTCCGAAGCGGGAAAGATCATGCAAACCCGGAGCGAGAGCGTGTTTGCATAACTTTCCCCTGCCGGAGGAGCACCAATGAATCCAACACAAACGGGGGCATCCGGCGGTGGTCAAACCCACTACCAGACACCCCCGTTTTTTCCAAAAACCGTCTGATGTTTTTTAAGTATCCTATGATTCTGTTGTCTCAGAACCCGTTGTAATCGTCTCCACAACCGTGGTCTCCGTCTTCACGAGAACGACTTCCTCCGTAGAAACAACCTGCTCTCCGATCTTCTCACTCCGCACGCTCAGACTCTGTGCATCCTGTGCGTTTTTTGCACCCGGTACATGGTTCTGTGCAGAACGATTGCGAGAGCGATAAGGCTTCTTTCCGCCCTTCTTGCCATCTGCCATCTCCGCTCCATTCTTGTCACGGCGTGACGGATAACGATCTTTACGGGTTGCATTTCCACTGTAAGGAACTTCCTTCTTCAGAGAAATCACAACATGGCGGTAAGGATCTTCTCCCTCGCTTCGCGTCACCACATAGCGATCATTCTGAAGAGCGGAATGGATGATTCTGCGCTCATACGGATTCATCGGCTCGAGTGCAACCGGATGCTTCGTCCGCTTTACCTTATAAGAAATATTCTTGGCAAGTGTCTCAAGCGTTTCCTTTCTGCGCTCCCGGTAGTTCTCGGTATCCAGCTTCACGCGCAGATATCCTTCGGTCTCCCGGTTTACGACAAGGCTTACGAGGTATTGCAAAGAGTCAAGGGTCTGACCGCGCTTTCCGATCAGGATTCCCATATCTCCTCCCTCCATCATCACGCGAAGCTCGCGCTCAGACGGATCGTACTCTGCCTCAACAGAAACTTCCATTTCCATCGCATCAAAAACCTGACTCAGGAAATTTTTCGCCGCCGTCTTGACAGCTACCTCATCGATCTTTGCAGACGCCTTTGTCTTCTTCTCAGACTCTGCCTGCTCCGGCTTCTCAGAGTTTTCCGGCTCTGCCGTAACCTCGACACTCTCCTTTTTCTCTGATTCTGCCGGCTTTGCGATCTGCCGTTCGGTCTGCACTTTTGCTTTCAGCTCTCTCTGCTGTGCCTCTCTCGCTTCTTTTGCCTTCTGCGCTTCCTCCTCGGCAATCTGAGCCGCCTTGATCGCTTTTGCCTTCTCTTCTTTCAGGGTCTGTTCTTCCGCCTCGCTCATCACTCTGGCGCGAATCACACAGGGTTTTGCAAATAAGCCAAGAAGACCTGAGCTTTCTTTCTGAACCACCTCATAGTCAAGATGATCACTCGTCGTCTGCAATTCGATCAGCGCCTTTGTGATCGCCTCATCCAAGGTCTTGGCAGAAACCGTAATCTTCTCCTCCATTGTGTCCCTCCCCCTTATTTATTATTGTGTTTCTCGTTGTACTTCGCAACCATTCCAGCCTTTGACGCAAGACTGCCAGGCTTTGCATCCTTATTGTAATAAGCAGTGGACTCTTTTACCAGCTCATCATTCTTCTCGAGCTTCTCCGCACGCTTCTTCTCTTCCTTCTCAGCCTCAATCTGCATGTTCTTTAACTTTGCAGTTGCATTCTGAGTGATCTGCTGTGGCGGAAGACCCTTCTTCTCACGCTTCTTGTTTGCCTTTGCAACATTCTCTGCGATCAGCTGATCGAGATCCATGCTGTTTAAGTACTTGTTTACGATTAACTGCTGAAGAATCTGGAACACACTGCTGGCTACCCAGTAGATACCAACTGCTGCCGGGAAGGTGAAGCAGAAGAAGACAGACATCAGAGGCATGGTTACATTCATGCTCTTCATCATCTGTGCTGCCTGATTCTCATCCCCTGCGGAAGACGGGTTCGTGTTCATCATCAGCTTCGTGCTCAGGTACTGGCTCAGACCTGCCAGAATCGGGATCAGCCATGCCAGATTCGGAACAAAGCTTCCGTCAAACGGCTGTGCTGCCAGATTGATTCCGAGGAAGGAGTTCATACCCTCAATAACTTTATAATTTTCATGAATGACGTCTGCCGCATTCGGGAATGCGCCTGCCAGATCGCCCCACTGGCTTGGGTTCATCTTGTAAAGGATGTCCACCATCTTGTTGCCAAGCGCCGTTCCGGTCACTCCGGTCAGATCACCGATGGCATTCATACCCTTTAAGTTCACACCATGCTCAGTTGCAAACTGAAGAAGGGAAGCTCCTGCTCCGTCTGCAAGGTCAGTCGCACTTGCCGCTCCGGTCAGCGCGAAAACAATGTTCATGAAGTGTGTCTTTACAGAACCTACATATGCCGGGATGTTGTAGATTACCCGGTACAGTGCCAGAAGGATCGGCAACTGGATTACCAGCTGTAAGCATCCGCCTGTCATGGAAGTGCCGTATTTCTCGTAAACAGCCTTTGTCTCCACATTCATCTTCATCATGGAGTCATTGTCTGTTTTTCCCTTATACTTATTCTGAATCGCCTGAATCTCCGGTTGCATCACAGCCATCAGCTTGGACGCCTTCTGCTGTTTGATGGTCAGCGGGAACATCAGGACCTTAACGACCAGTGTAAATAAAATGATCGACAAGCCAATGTTCTGAACACCGAACAGGCTTGTGAACTTGAACAGCGCGCTCATGATGTAGCCCATGATCTCTACAATCCACGCGAACAAGAAAAATCCCCCGGTCTTTGTCAATGCCAAGTATTCCAATCTGTTACCTCCTCATAAGCTACGGAACTGGATCATAACCGCCTTCTGCCCACGGATGACACCGCAGTATCCTCTTCGTGGCCAACCATAGTCCTTTCACCACACCGTACCTGGTGAGTGCCTCAATGGCGTATTGAGAACACGTCGGCGTGTAAATACAGTGAGTTCTTACTTTCAGCGGGGAGAGGAAAATCTGGTACCCCCGAATCATTAAAATCAAGATTTTTTTAATCATGTTCTCACTTCGATTCTCTTACAATGTTATGAAGTCCGCACAGGTGCATAAATGCACGCTCAATGGTTTTATAATCTGAGTCCTTTGCAGCAGCTCTCGCCACCACGACGATGTCACAACCAGTCTCCAACATGTCCATGTGAAGACGGAAACTCTCCCGCACCAGACGGGTGATATGATGTCTCACCACACTGTTTCCGACTTTCTTGCTGACGGAAATTCCGATTCTGGTTGCCGGCTCCTCCGTCCGCTTTACATACATCACCAACTGTCTGTTGGCACAGGATTTTCCCGTCCGGTATACCGTCTGAAAATCCCTATTTTTTCTGATACTTGGAAATCTCTTCATATTATCCCTAAATTTAAGAAAAAGGCCACAATTTCTTGTGACCTTCGTTCATTAAGCTGATAATTTTGCTCTGCCCTTAGCTCTTCTAGCAGCAAGTACTTTTCTACCGCCCGGAGTACTCATTCTGGCTCTGAAGCCATGAACTTTCGATCTCTGTCTGTTCTTCGGCTGGAAAGTCATTTTCATATCGCAGCACCTCCTCTTATTCTCTCTTATCTGATGAACACATTACGACTATTTTAATTGACATCGTTTCAATTATAATGAAAAGCCCCCACTTCGTCAAGTATTTTCTTGTGTTTTCGAGTGTTTTCCATTATTGTTTTATTCCCAATTGTTCTACCTGGTTTTATGAGGGTGATCCCCAGAACGGATTCTTCATTCTTCTTCCCTGTTCCTTATTATTATTCCATACAGTGCCATTTCTATCCCCTCTGACCAATACGACAACCATATGACAACTTTTAAGCAGAATCCCTGCGGAGTTATCCACTTATGCACAATGGTTTTCAACCACTCTCAATGTGGATAACCTCCTCGTCTGCGACAGGATCTTCCCTTTCTTCGCACAGATTCTACATTTTGGGGATAAATCCGACAAAAAACAGGATATAGTTGTTTGTGGATGAGTTATCCACAAGATGTGGATAACTCTGTTGATAATCCGCAGAAAACCTCCCCGTTTTTACTATTCCCGTTGAAAAAAACCCCATTTTGGTATACAATAATAGTAGATTGGGTTCTTATAAGTATCCACAATTTGTCCAGAGTTATCCACAAACAAAGTCTTGTTTAATTTGTCCGCTATCTATGCGAGCTCCGAGGATTATCCACAAAGATATCCACAGAGTTATCCACATTTTTTCAACTCTGGTCCACACTCTCGTAACTGCCCCACAGATTTGCAGTTACCACCTTTATCATGTCGGGGACATTCTCCCTGGCATCATTTATTTATCACGATGTAACGATTCAAGTCACTGTGTATCCTATTGAGTGGACGATCGAGTATCTTCTTATTTTATAGCGTTTTTCTATGACTATATTTATACGGATGTTATTGATTGTACCACAGGATCAGCCATCTGGCAATTTCCGAATTGCAGGCAGCACTTGTGGAGACTTGAACAGAATTAGGAGACATGGTATGTTAGAAACACTAAAAGAAAAATGGCCGGAAATTATCCACTTTCTGAAAAATGAGTACGATATTTCCGAGGTCTCCGTTGAGACATGGCTTCTCCCGCTCGAGATTTACTCTATTGAGGACGAATCGGTAGTCAAGCTCATCGTACCGGATGCCAATTTCCTTGGGTATCTCAAAAAGAAATACAGCACGATGCTGGCGGTCTCCATCGGAGAAGTCACGGGATTCAAATGCAAGGTTGATTTCGTTGTGAAAGATCAGATTCAGGAAGAACAGCTCAAGGCAAACCAGCTGATTCAGAACAATCAGCTCATGGTCAGCCAGACGACACTTCAGGAAGCCGGTCTGAACCCGAAGTACACCTTTGACACCTTCGTTGTCGGCGCTAACAACAGCTTAGCACACGCGGCATCCCTTGCCGTTGCAGAATCCCCGGGAGAGATCTACAACCCTCTTTTCATTTATGGAGGTGTTGGACTCGGCAAAACGCATCTGATGCACTCGATCGCAAACTTTATTTTGAAGAATAACCCAAACACCAAGATCATGTACGTGACCTCCGAGAAGTTCACGAACGAACTGATCGATGCAATCCGAAACAAAAACAACTATTCCACAACCGAGTTCCGCGAGAAGTACCGGAGCATCGATGTGCTTCTGATCGATGATATTCAGTTTATTATAGGAAAAGAGAGCACGCAGGAGGAGTTTTTCCACACATTCAACGCGCTTCACGATGCAAAAAAACAGATTATCATCTCCTCAGATAAACCGCCGAGAGAGATCGAGACACTTGAAGAGCGACTGCGTTCCCGTTTTGAATGGGGATTGTCTGTGGATATCCAGTCGCCGGATTACGAGACCCGTATGGCAATCCTCCGCAAGAAAGAGGAGCTTGAAGGCTACAACATCGACAACGAGGTCATCAAGTACATTGCAACAAATATCAAATCCAACATCCGAGAGCTCGAAGGCGCTCTGACAAAGATTGTCGCCCTCTCCAAGCTCGGAAATAACGGAAGCTCCAATAAGGAGATTAACCTTGCGCTCGCAGAGGAAGCACTCAAAGACATCATATCACCTGACGGTGTGCAGAGCATTACCCCGGAACTGATTCTCCAGGTTGTGGCCGATCATTTTGATCTGACTCCGCAGGAAATCCTTTCCCAGAAGCGCAACAAAGAGATCGTTTATCCGCGTCAGATCGCGATGTACCTGTGTCGCAACATGACCGCAATTCCTCTCCAGGTTATCGGAAAGGTACTTGGAGGACGTGACCACACAACGATTCTTCACGGAATCGAAAAAATCACAAAGGATCTGCAAAATAATCAGAGCCTGCAAAACACGATTGACATCTTGAAAAAGAAGATTCATCCGTAAAAAAGCATGCTTTTTTTTATCCACATTATCCACATTTTATCCACAATGGCTTGTGGATAGTGAAAAAATCGAAAAAAATGGGATGTGGATAACTCTGTGGATTGTTTGTGGATATTGTGTGGATACTCTGTGGATAACTTTTTCGCGATTTTTTGCACATTTTTCATTGTGGATAACTGTGGATAAGTCCACAAGTTATCTACATGGTTTCCACATAGTTATGCACATCGATTTTCCTTTAACCACAAGGATTTGAGGCACTTTTCCACATATCCACAACGCCTACTACGACTACGACGGAAACTTACTTATATCTTTCTATATATAAGGACCGCCCCTACTAGATCACCAAGAAAGGAAGTTATCAACAATGAAACTCGTTTTTCAGAAAGACGCACTGCTGAATGGAATCTCCATCGTCTCCAAGGCAATCCCATCTAAGACGACCATGACCATCTTGGAATGCATTCTGATCAATGCAGATGCAAACGACATTAAGCTGACCGGAAATGATATGGAACTCGGAATCGAGACAAAAGTAGAAGGCTCTATCCTCGAGCGTGGAAAAATCGCTCTTGAGGCAAAGCTGTTTTATGAGATCGTCAGAAAGCTCCCTGACGGCAATTCTCCTGTAACGATCACAAGCGACAATCGCTTTAATACCTCGATCGAGTGTGAGAATGCATCCTTCCACATTCAGGGCAGAGATGGAGATGAATTTTCTTACCTGCCATACATCGAGCGTGATCAGCACATTTCCTTAACGCAGTTCACACTTAAGGAATCAATTCGTCAGACGATTTTTTCTATCTCTCCGAACGACAGCAACAAGATGATGGCTGGTGAGCTGATGGAAGTAAAGGATGATGTATTCAAGGTTGTCTCTCTTGACGGTCATCGAATCTCGATCCGTAACATTCGCCTTAAAGATCATTATGAAGATCACAAGGTGATCATACCGGGAAAGACCCTCTCTGAGATCAGTAAAATTCTCAACGGAGACAATGAGGCTGAGGTTCAGATCTATTTCAGCAAGAACCACATTCTGTTTGAGTTTGGGGATACCGTTGTCGTTTCCCGTCTGATCGAGGGAGAATACTTCAAGATTGATCACATGCTTTCCAGCGATTATGAGACTCGCGTGAAGGTCAACAAGAGGGAGTTTATGGACAATATCGAGCGTGCGATGATCATGATCCGAGACAGCGATCGCAAGCCGATCATCCTGAATGTTACAGACAACAGCATCAATATGAGAGTCAAATCTTCTTTCGGTTCGATGAATGCCGATATGACGGCGCACAAGACCGGAAGCGACATCATGATTGCATTCAACCCGAAGTTTCTTCTCGATGCCCTGCGCGTTATCGATGACGAGGATGTCGAACTCTACATGATGAATCCGAAGTCCCCGTGCTTTATCAAGGATGAGGACGGAACTTATATTTATTTGATTTTGCCGGTAAACTTTATCGCATCTGAGGTATAATGGAGTTGAGATTTTTTCGTCAACAGACCGAATAGATATCTACAACTCAGAAGGGGTATCCCCCTCCTGAGTTATACGCTCCGCGTGGATGCGCAGTGATTCTGATGGGAAGATGTCAGCAGAGCTGACCAGAATCACGCGCCAAGTCTCCGCGAGCGTCGACTTGAATATTTTAGGATTCTTTATCTTGCAGGTACAATCTCAATCCAGTATCCGTCCGGATCGCCAATGAAATAGATTCCCATTGCTTCATTTTCGAAGCAAATGCATCCCATCTCTTCATGCTTCTTATGCGCTGCCTCGTAATCCTCTGCCTGGAATGCCAGGTGGAATTCGCATTCACCCAGATTATATGGCTGTGGATGATCTTTAAGCCAAGTAAGTTCCAACTCAAAATCACTTACATCATTGCTCAAATACACAATGATAAAATCATCGGTAGTCTTTCTTCTCACTTCGTGCAGATCAAGGGCCTCGTTGTAAAATTTAATAGATCGGTCCAGGTCTGATACATTGTAGTTTTCGTGAATCATCTTAAACTTCATAATTCTTCTCCTTTTGCACATTCTGTGTTTTTAATACGTGATTTATATTGCGGATATTCCGTAATAAACCGCTTAATTACATTGGCATCATTCCAGTAATGCATTGGAAAAATGACATTGCAATCTACATTTTTAAGGAAATACAGTATCCCGTCGGCATAGTGATTTCCCTGTCTCGGATCTAAGGGGACAAATGCAGCATCAAAATGCATACCCTTGATTTTCCTGATCTCCGCACGATATGCTGAAGTAAGTCTCTGGTTATCAGCTTTTGGCTCACCATCCCAATACCAGTCATTTAAGTCACCGGCATGATAAATGGTGCCTTCCTTTGTTTTGACAATAAATGCTACACCACTATCGTTAGATAGCAATGTATCGACTTGAGTGCCATTATCCAGATTATAAGTCTGATCATGATAAACATATGTGATCTTCATATCTGGCAAATGTTTTCTTTTGCGTATATCTTTCGCCAAAATTGCCTGATATGTCATGCTCATATCATCAAGGATCTCAAAAATCACAGGATTAAAATGATCCTTATGAAAATGACTGCAAAAAACAATTACTTCTTTTTTCTTGTCAAGAAGTGGTAATTCACCCTTATAATAGTCAAAAATATAGTAGCAGTCTCTGGTCTCAACCAAAAATCCACTGTGGTTAATGTAAGTAATTTTCATCATATCACGTTTATAAAATAACTCCTTTTTCCCTATAAGCTTACAGACAAATACCTGGCGTTTATCCATGACCCAGAAGATGTCTAATATTCTTTTGCAATTTCCTCTGTTATCTCATATATCTCTTTGAATCTTTCTAGGTCCTCCGGCGATCTGATCAGCATGATTTCTTCGATTTTTCCGGTCCGTATGTCTTTGAATCCTGCTACTTCTTCCCCGGTACAAATGCTTGCACGAATAACTGGTTTCATATGTTCTCGGTCATATGTTTTTTTCACGATTTTCTTTTTGAATAATCCCATTCCATAATTGTTCCATCAATATGCCATCCATTGTAATCAATATTATAATGTGGCGTCAGGAATGAAAATTCTTTGCTCAGGCATCCGATATAACTGCCGTTTTTATAAATCCCTAGTTATCAAGTTAATCCACATTGAGAAAATGGTACATCAGTACGGCTACTTCCTGTGGTGTTTTGTTGATTGGCTCTGTAATCCACTGTCTTAGGATATAATAAATACCACCTGCATAATAAAAAGTACCAAGTCTCATCGTATTATCATCAACATCAGTAAAATATCCTTTATTTATCAGATTCGGATACTGCCCATTAAATCTCTCATTTAAAAACAATACAAAATCATCATCTGTCCTGTACCGAAAAAGAATTTTTAATATATCAGAATGCTCGTAAAAGTAGCAGCATGCAAGTTCCAGCCATTTCCTCGTGTCACCCTTAGATGCAGCTTTTTCCGCAAAAGCCTCTTTGTCAATGCAATTCTCTGATCATCCTTCATTACTACATCCCTCTTAATCCTTTTTTGATTTTTCATGCGACAAAACAAATGTAACTGTTCTATATCTTCCAAAACGGTCGAAACTGGTGTTTGTATGTGCGACATTTGTATATTACAATACTAACTGTAGTATATATTGTCAAGTATTTACCACACATGAATTGTCGAATGGAGGACACTCTCGATGGAACTATTATTAAAAATATTCATATGTTTTCTTGCTGGAGCCGGAGCAGGCATCGGAACCGGATTTGCTGGTATGAGTGCAGCTGCAGTTATTGGGCCTATGCTGGCTTCTTTCTTAGGTGTCTCAGCATAATGGTGCATGTTTTACAGTAAAAAGAAATTATTTTTTGAAAATTTTGTATTTTTCCTGCTTCACAAGAAGTTCCTCTGAGAGTGAGTCTCTTGAAGTAACCCAGTAACGTAAAATCTGGATAATACCACCTGAATAGTAAGCAGCTGCAACCTGTGGCACAATATCTTTCCGGAGTTTTATCGTATCTATTCTGTGTAGTTCCTCCAAAAAGAAAATTTGGATTTCCTCTGCAAGAATATCATGTCCGCCAACAGGCAGAAGCACAAGGCACTTATTTCAGATATTCCTCAAAGAACGCTTTCAGCTTTTCAAACGGGATCACGTCCATCCTATCATAAAGGTCGGTGTGGTTTGCACCGGGGATAATGAGCAATTCCTTGTTATCGCCGGTCAGCTTGTTGTACGCCGTCTCACTGAAATAACGGGAGTGTGCTTTCTCTCCGTGTACCAGCAGCACGGCAGAGCGAATCTCGCTGCTGTACTGCAAGATCGACATATTCAGGAACGACAGCGAGGAGGTCACATTCCAGCCGTTATTGGAGTTCAAGCTACGGAGGTGATAGCCTCGGGGCGTCTTATAGTAGGCGTAATAGTCCTTTACAAACTGCGGTGCGTCCTCCGGCAGCGGATCAACCACACCACCCGCCAGCGCATAGCTTCCGCTTTTATAATCCTCGATGCGCTGTGCATTCATGGCTTTTTTCTTCTCAAAGCGTGCCTGCTCAGAATCCTCAGCATCAAAATATCCGTTAGCCGTTACACGGGTCATGTCGTACATGGTCATAGCCGCAGTAGCTTTGATGCGGGTGTCAATGGCTGCGGCATTGATCGCCATACCGCCCCAGCCGCAGATACCGATGATACCGATATGCTCGGAGTCCACATTCTCCTGCACGGAGAGGAAGTCCACCGCTGCGCAGAAATCCTCGGTGTTGATGTCCGGCGAAGCGACATAGCGGGGTGTACCGCCGCTCTCACCGGTGTAGGACGGGTCGAAGGCAATCGTCAAGAAGCCAAGCTCTGCCATTTTCTGCGCATACAGACCGGAGGACTGCTCCTTTACCGCACCGAACGGACCGCTGACGGCAATAGCGGGCAGCTTGTCCACCACACTCTTTGGCATATACATATCCGCCGCCAATGTGATGCCGTAGCGGTTATGAAAGGTCACCTTTTTGTGGTCTACCTTGTCACTTTTCGGGAACACCTTATCCCATTCCTGTGTTAAATTCAGTTTTTCCATATTCAGACCTCCTTGCCTGTTGCCTTAAAATATACTGTGTTGTCCACGGCTTCCAACCATTCATTGGAGGTTTCGTCTCCCGGAACCTCTACCGCCACCTGCGGTTCCAGTATCCCACCATGATGTTCGACGAGCCGGTGTTTGAGATCGACGAGGAGGGCACTCCCTACTGGGTCTGCTCCCGGATCGTCAAGCGCATCGGGCTTTTCGGCGGTACGGACGTGAAGGGCGCCGTGCTGGTGAACGCCGTCAGCGGCGAGAGCCAGTATTACGAGGACGTGCCCACCTGGGTGGACCGGCTGTACTCCTCCGACATCATCATGGATCAGTATGACTACTACGGCCAGTTCCACAACGGCTTTCTGAACGCCTACTTCGGCCAGCGGGACGTGACGCTGACCACGGACGGCTGGAACTATATCGCCATCAACGACGATGTGTATATGTACACCGGCATCACCTCCGTGGTGTCCGACGAGTCCAACATCGGCTTCATTCTGTCCAACCAGCGCACCAAGGAGACCAAGTTCTATACGGCGCCCGGCGCTACAGAGAAGGCCGCTCAGGCTTCTGCCATGGGCGTGGTGCAGGATCTTGGGTATATAGCCACCTTCCCCCTGCTGCTCAATATCGCTGGCGAGCCCACTTACTTCATCCCCCTGAAGGACAATACCAACCTGGTCAAGAGCTACGCCATGGTCAATGTGGCCCAATACCAAATCGTGGCCACCGGCTCCACCGTCTCCGAGTGTGAGCAGAAGTATGTCCAGCTGC